>SMTZ1_10000143_pt1 | contig 58169 bp, 35 predicted proteins | sample DeeMarSWOR136_30_FD_25667 | JGI IMG/M metagenome (IMG submission 25667) | reverse complement strand
TCACGACAATGGAAAACCATCTACGAAAAAGGAATCACCCCACGAATCCATGGAAGAACCCACGCAAGAACCTACGGCGCAGCCGTTTAGTGCATACGTGCGCGCAAGATCAGCCTTTTTGTAAGCAACTACTATTAAAGCACTTATGAGATGTATATTTTTTCAGAATTGGCAGATAAGGAGGTTTCGGGTTGTAGTGGGGTTGTATCGATTCTCGCGTGACAATAGGGTTATTGTGGAGGTGCTATATCCGTGTTCTACTGTTTCCTTTTGGGGCAGTTTTGCTCGCCGCTCTTTGGCTTTTTCCGGCTTGTCCCGGGATTCGTGGAGGCCGATTGGGTTGAGCTATGATTCCGACATATTTGGGTAAGTGTAGCCGATACTCGTCTACTGTCAGTCTTGTATTGGGCCGGGGCCTTTGCCGGCATAGAGCGCTCTTATCTCATGTTCACTCAGCGCATAGCTATAGATCCGAACATCATCAATCAGGCCGTTCCAGTAGCGCCCTGTCTGCTCCGAGTTTGCGCCGATGAAAACCGGCGCAAGATTAATGCTTACACTACCGCTGTAGACCAGCGGACTCTTTGAGTCCTCCGCACCGTCTAAATATAAACGGATATATGCTCCGTCATACGTTCCACAGACGTGATGCCATTCACCAGCGGCTACCTCAATATCTCCGTTTATGTAGTGAATATCGCCGGGCGTGACCGCAAAGTGAAATCTTCTTTCGTCACGTACCGTAGAAAGCCTCCAGGCAGAGTCCCCTTTAGTGACGATAGCTGTCCATTCAGTGGGAACCGTGGTGATATTAACCCAGGCTGCAACTGTGATTTCGTCAGTAAGGTCGAAGGCTGGATTCTTCCCACAATTTACATAGTCGCCGTCACCATCCAAGCTCAGCACATTTCCTCTTACCGGATCAGCAATGATGTGCGCATCTCCCACGAGTTCGCCGTCCATACCGCTGTCGGATGAATCAACAGCGATTTGGCCTTCTGTCTCATCGAATTTCCACCAGCCCACCATTTCACCTGTTAGGCCCCATAGACCGCCCCCCTCACGGCGCTTGCCCGATTGGTACAGTTTCAGCCGAGATTCATAATTAGCCTGCAACGTGGAGCGTTGATCCTCTGGCAGTAGATCAATTGCTTCTTTCTGCCGCTTGATGGCCTGCTGAAAATCGCCGGCCTCGGCACAGACGGCCGCAAGTGTGCCTACACAACGGTGGTCCTTCCAGCTACTCAATTCGCACGCCTTGGTGGCGTACTCCACCGCCTTCGCCTCATCACGAAACTTGGACGCCGGGCAGGCGGCCCGCAACCAGGCCAGATCCGCAAAGCCCACCGCATAGTTCGGGTCAACGCGGACCGCTGCCTGATAATCGCCGATCGCTTCACCGTACCTGCCGCCGTGGCGTGTGGCACTTCTGCCCCGATTGCAATATGCTCTGGCCAAAGCTTTGATAACACTTTTCACGTCTCCAGCGATCTCAGCATATTCCTGGTGCGGCAATGACCGCAGCTCCTCTAATAGCTGCCAAGCATCCTTCAATTTCCCAGCTTCGAGACATTCCCATGCCCGATAGACCGTATTATCTTCGCCGGCGAAGAGCTTTTCGGCCTCATAAAGATATCTTTCTTCTTCAGTGTGCCCATCATCCTCAAACAGGCGACGCAGTTGATCGAGAGCGGCTTGCGCCTCCTTATCCCGGCCAAGCTGGTGCAATGACATCGCGATGAACGCCAGATCCGACGGACGAGATTCGTTCTTATTCAGGGCACGGTGAATCGCATCGATACCAGTCAATGTTACCAGAGCTTCCTCGTATTCAGCATTGCGGTACTGCTCCATAGCCTGCGAACCAAGGCTATTCATGAACTTGATCAGATAAGAATAAGACTCTTCAGTAAGTACGCCGCTCTTTACAAAGCGGATGTATTGCTGGCACTGATCTCGTATAAACTCCTCACGCGTTAGCGTCGGCGTCACTGACTTATAAATCGGGATGTTGGGATCGAGCGCTGCCAGCCAGATTTCACTGAAGGGCCGCCGAAGCTCAAAGCTGATCTTTGAGCGGTCGGCTGATAGATTTGCCGACATGGCCGGTGTTTCAAAGATTTGCCACGCTTGCTTACGCTGTACATCGAGACTCCACGTACCTAAACCGGAATCGTGGTACCCTGCCACCAATATCTCCTTTCCATCCGGCGACCACCTCACCAGCATTCCTCTTTCGGGCCCTGGTGCCGTCCACGGTGTTACTACTTCATCGGTGGCTATCTCCACTACCCGAAGCTCATTGCCCACCGCATAGGCCACATATTTCTCATCCGGTGACACCGCAGGGTAAGCGCCCGGACAGGATATAATCTCCTTGGGCTGGGCAGTAGGTTCATCAACACAAATGGAATACAATACACATTCCCGTCGAGAGTGGAAGAACAGCCGCCTTGAGTCACTTGCCCAGATAGGCCAACCACCCAGAGCCAGCCACCTGGGCTCGCCGCCTGTCACGGGGATGAGCCATATCTCCTCATTAGAGAATCCTCTGAGGCGTGGCACACGTACGAAAGCAATATACCTACCATCAGGCGACCAAGCCGGGTCTTTGCCGGCACTTACTAACAGCCGGATTTTCCCAGACTCTAAATCCAGAATCTCAATACCACTTGACCCGTATATAGCGGGCGCCCCTGCCTCCAATGCCTTGGGTTGCCACTCATACATATCGGTTCGGCCATAAGCCATTTGTTTTCCATCGGGTGACCAGCTCGACTGACCATATACCGACGGCACTAAACGCACTGCTTTGGCCTGCAACCTGTGGTACCTATTAGCGGCCTCTTGCATTATGAAAAATGGAGCTTCATCCGTTATATCCTCCGGTAGTTCAAATTGCTGTCCACCACCCAGCGTGTTGAACACATGTCTCACTACTCGCCCCGCGAATTGCTGTGCCTGCGAAGGGTCGTCTCCCACAATCTCCCTATATTCCTCTTTGGCTGCTTCGTACTCTTCCAGAGCAACGAACGCTGTAAAAACGTGGAACTGGTAATAGAATTCTCCCGGCTCGAGTTGGACACAACGTTGCGCATCGCTAAGTGCAGCTCTATAGTTTCCCATACTCACATATGTTTCACGCCGTTGGTCGTAGAGCCCGGCAAGCTCCGCCTTAACGTCGCATATGTCTATCGCATGATTGTGGTCCTTGATCGCATCATCGTATCTACCTGTCTGGCGCCGAACCATCGCACGCAGGGCATATCCTAATGAATCCTTCGGCCTCATCACAATCATGGCCTCCACATCCTGGGCCATATTTGCGTAGTCTTTCAAGGTATAATACGCCAATGCTCTCGCTTTGCGAGATGGATAATGGCTCGGTTCAAGCTCCACCGCCTTGAACAACCATTGAAGGGTCTCCTCCGGAGTGCTGGCTGCCATACCACGCAGCGAATACGCCTCTGCAGTTTGGGGAAGCAACGATTCACCAAGTTCTTGATGTTCCTTTGATTTGTTCGGGTCGCTGCCTACGTATATTTTCGCAAGCACATAATGTGCGACCCCCGCCGTTTCAGGCGGGCCTGTAAGCAGTTCTTTCAATTCGGCTGCTGCCTCGTCAAACCGGTCCAAATCAAACAGTAGATGAGCATGTATCAACCGTACTTTGGGCCCTGCATCTCTGCGCTGCAGATGTGCCTCGATTTCGCTGAGCGCCGCCTGATAACGTCCCTCAGCATAGAGCTTCTGTACCGTCGACAAATGCCGGTCAACTTCCACTGTGGTCTCCAATTTGGCCAAAGTGTCCAGCGCATGCTTTTTCTGCAGGTACAGCGTCGTACTCAAAATCAGGCCAACTACAAGCGCCGCCGCCACCGCTGACACCGCCGTTACGCTTACACGATTGCGACGAACGAATTTCTTGATCTTATACACTGTGCTCGGCGGTCTCGCCAACACCGGCTCATGTTTCAGGTGACGCCTGATGTCCAAGGCAAATTCTCCCACCGAACCATAGCGACGCATGCGGTCCTTTTCCAGTGCCTTGAGCGTTATCCAGTCCAAATCTCCACGAAGCCTACGCTTAAGCGTACCGAAATCAGCATGACGGTGCCGGGCTACTTTCGCAGAATTTTCTCCGCCTAGAGTACTGAGCCGCGTACTCGGAGTCTTCGGCTCCTCCTCGCGAATAACCTTTCGAATACTATCAGCCCCACCTTCTCGCAGAGTTTTGGGATCGAAAGGTAACACGCCGGTTAACAACTCATATAGCACCACCCCCAGCGAGTAGATATCCGACCGTGTGTCGATATCCTGGTTGGTCATCTCCGCCTGCTCAGGGCTCATATACTCAGGCGTACCTATCATCTGTCCCTGCTCAGTCACCAGAGTCCGCTCCGTCAATGACTGACTCAAAGCCTTAGCTACCCCGAAATCAATAATCTTAGGAACCATCTTATCTGCCTGAACAGACACCAGAATGTTCGATGGCTTGATGTCCCGGTGGATAATACCTTTCTGGTGGGCATACTGAACTGCCTCGCACACCTCCAAGAATAATGCCAGCCTCTCCTCGATACCGAGATTCTGTAGGTCGCAGTGCTCGGTCAGTGGTACTCCCTTAACATATTCCATCACAAAGTATGGTCGCCCAGCCTCAGTAGTCTCCGCATTGAACACACGGGCAATATTGGGATGCTCCAATAGCGCTAGTGCTTGACGTTCGGCCTCAAAGCGGGCGATAACCTCCTTCGTATCCATCCCTGGTTTGATAATCTTCAGTGCCACTCGCCGCCTAACCGGCCGCTCTCGCTCAGCCAGATACACTATACCGCAACCACCTTCCCCCAGTACCTTGAGCAGTTTGTAGGGGCCAACTTGCCCGCTCGGCCCTACTGCTCCGGCCCCAAAACTTGCCGTGGGGACAGCTTCCCCATTGTCAGGATGGCTTTTGTCTACTTCTTCGGCTTCGCTCATCTTAGTATCTCAGCGACAAAGAAATCCACGCTCCTAATTATATGTTCTGGGATATGAAGCAGCAACAGCAGAACGCCGACAATTCAGACTCAAAATTTTACCTACCTGAAGTAGGAAGCCACGTTTGGTAGCTGCTGTAAGGGCAAAAGAATGAACTCGGCCACCTATGAAGAGATCAAAGTCAAATACTGATATCCCCATTGCCACAAAAAAACTTTCTTTGAGGCATCCACGTTACGACTTGTCAGCCATGCCTTGTAGACTAGCTGAACAGCCCTTCGACTTCACGATGCATTATAATGGACATCGTGAATCTACCTATGTCATGGTCAATCCGGTGGCATGTTGCCTAACATCTCTCTCTGAGTGAGACGACAATATGGGGAATGGCACACCTACTGCTTCGAGAGGCTGCCGAGTTCTTTGTCGCCCAGGAGGATGGGCTTGAGCACCTCATAGAACGCATCGGCCTGACGCACAAAACCGAGATCAGTGGGATGGGAGCCGTCTACCGTCGCCAGGTTGTCACGGTCGTCCCCCAGAAGCCTGCTCCCGGACAGGTAGTGGATATGCTCGACGCCCTCCGATCTGAGGCGAGAGTATATGCGGTGTAGCTCGTGGCGATTCTCAGCGTTTCGTTGTCGGCGGGATGGCACTAAGAAAGCATCGGAATAGGTTCTGTCTTCGACCAGAAGTATGGGCGTCTCGGGATGCACCTCTCTGAGTTTCTTGACAAATGGAGCCACGCGCTCGGCGACCATCTGTCCATTCATATTCGGCAGGCAGTCAAGGACATAAACAGAAGGGTCGAGTTCGGCAAGCAAGTCCGCCATCTCGGGCTCCATGCGACCATTACCGGAGAAACCAAGGTTGATGACAGGATAGTTGCACCGTCGTCCCAAGATGGCGGTGTGGACCATGCCAGTGCGCGAGGCACATCCGCCCTGGGTGATGGAGGTGCCGTAGAAAACGATAGGCTTGCGGTCTTCGGGATATTCAGCCGCCTTCCGAAGTGCCGAGCCTTTGGGAACACCAATCTCAACCGATAAGACGCCGTTATAAAGTGGAAGGTAGAGAAGGTATTCTCGTGTTCCCTTCGGGATATCCTTCACGAGAGTCACCGAGTTGACCGGAAACTTCGTGGCTCTTCCCACAGCAAGCCATTTCCACTTCCCATCCGTGCCTTTCACGTAGAGGTCCAGGCCACTGACGCCGGTGGCCGGCATGTGCGGCATCGCAAGACCTCTCGATCGGAGTTCCCATCGTGCCTGGATTTCGTTGGCGTCAGTGACGAAGCGCACGCACATTCCTGCCGAATGGCGACTCAGGTTCCAGACAGGCTTGCGCACGACAGCTTCGGCCTTGGCAGGCAGACGGTCATAGAAACTCTTCGTGTCTGTCCAACCCTTTCCCTCCACATCGAGATGGCGAGTGTCATACCACGAAAGCGCATCAACCCCCTCCACTGAGGGGTCACCCCTCTCGGCCGCTACTGCCGGTGAGAGAGTGTGAGTCAGAAGTAGAAGGACGGTTCCTGAGTAAGCAATCATATGGGCCATGACATCAGATCTCCTTGCCATTATGGCGATATCACTGTAGGACGCTGGAATTCTTGGGCACTAACTACATAATCATGCTACTTCCGGCAGAGGACTTCAAGCATTTCTTCAGGCCTTTGAGGGCGTCTGATAATGGGTTTTGACATAGTCTTCGGATGAGCTTTGATTCAATCTCGCATATAGACTGCATACCGCACGAGAATTAATCAGAATGCGTATTACTTATGGGCAACAGCCAGGTCAAATATGCAGCGCTTTTGTTCTCTTGCGAGGGCGAGACGGTCGCAGTCACTCCGGAAATCGTCGCTCGGCTCAAAGAAGGGGCTACGCAGAACGACCTTGCGGCAGTCTGTGAGTCTGTGGGTTGCCTATTCGACACGTGCCAGCCAGCTCTGCATGAACACACTTAGATCCAGCATGTCAATCATGCCGTCCTGGGGGTAGGCCATATCAGCTTTGGGATTCCAACTGGGCCGTCCGGATTTTGCCAGCCAGGATGACACAAATAGAGTATAGTCTTTAAAATCAACACCCTTATCCCCATCAAAGTCACCAATCTGAGTTCGTTTGGGATGGACTGTGAATTGGCTGACTATCCGTGGATCCTGTTTGAGCACACTGTTTGGATCAGATACTAGATCAGACTCACTGTATGCGTTAATACCATAGACGGTTACGAGCAAATCTTGTGTTTCGACTTCAATCTCAAATTCAGCCCATCCGTATGTATGACAGGCCAGGTAATCCCCTTGGATGAGCTCAGCGTCAATCAAGCCGTCGGCAGCAGGAAGATTGCTGTTTAAGCCGACCGGATCGTAGGCCAGAGGCTCAAGTTGAGCATCTACAAGCGCCTTAATAAAGTCATCCTTGTCGTTGGTAACGCTGTCTGTATCCACACGAACTGGCAGAGAATCATAGAAGGCTTTCAGAAATGGACTCAACACGCCGGCCTGACTTGCCAGCTTGACAATGGATGGCCCCAATAGACCGTCAAAGAACGCCACAGGGCCTGTGACGATCTCAAAAGCATTGACTGACGTTGAGGTTAGTGGGTGTGCGCTGCACGGGTCAGCAGATAATTCCTGATAGGCAAGATTGTTCACAATAGTGCCGTGGAAATCCCCGGCAATGAATACCACGTTGTTGATGCTGCTATCCCCAATGAACTTGAGCAACTCCGTCCGCTCAGCCGCGTATCCCTCAAAACGATCCTCTGCGTTGATAATCCCGAAGTTTTGAATAGGCTCCGGGACCACTACGAATTTCCATGTGATGCCGGTACACTGAGCTTCCAATAGATCGCTCTTCAGGTTCTCCATCTGGGCGCGGCCCAGGATAGTACGACCGGGCGTCAAAGTGCTGGCCATGAAAGCAGCCACCTCATTTGAGTCAAAAGGATCGTTCACCGGCCGTAACGGGGCATCTCGAAAAGACCGAGTATCCAGAAGTAAGACTGCTGCGTCGCTTCCATAAGCGGCCTTATGGTAGAACTTGGGCTTCCGGTGCATGCGCAGATCGTCAGGTACGTCCCAGAGCTTGTTGGCGATTGGGTGGTATTCTAGGAACGCCCGCATGGCATCCGTGTAAACTTGTGTTTCGTTCACGAAATCGACTGCTTCGGTGAAGAGCGGGGGTTCCAAAGGGTCAACATCAGGCGCATCCGGTGATTGCCCCGGAGCTGCACCGCCTGCGAAGTTGTCAACAATCTCATGGTCGTCAATCGTCGCAAGAATGGAAGTCGAGGCGTACAATGAGGCCATAATGTTAAGGCCGAATCGCGAAGACAGATTTTCGTTGTGTTTGATACGGAACTGCTCGAGGGTTCGGGCTTGGTGTATTCCTGGAAGGGCTGGCGACTCAGAATCAGCGTAAATGGAATCGCCAAGCTTGATGAAGAAATCGAGACTGCTCACAGCTACATTGCTCAGGCTCGGGAAGGGCGGCGGTTGCTGCCAGTCTCCGGATGCTCCAAAGTGCAGACCTGCTGTCAGGCCTACAGTTGGAGGTGTTCTGAACTTACCGTAGGCTGTGTTATTCTGCACATCTGTGAAGCGGTAGTAGTATTCAGTCGCGGCAATCAAGGCAGCCACCCCAACTTTGACCGGCTCATTTGGATCGATGACAGCAACTACTTCATGCCCATCTACTGTTGCGAAATCTGCAGTCTGTGAGTATTCGAACGTTGCACTACCCACCGCCGTACTGTGTGCCCAAAGCACAGCAGACGTCTGTCTCACGTTGCCGCATGCCACTCCATTGGGCAAAGTGGAGGCCTGTCCGATGGAGATGGCATTGATGGAAACTGCAACGGTCAGAGCGAAGATCGCAGCGGGAGACTCGTGCAGAAGATACCTGACGCATCTTTGAACAACCGACCATTTAGAGTGTGTATGACACATGTTTCGCCTCTCTCGCCGTGTGCAGCCGTTGACACCCTCTCACACATAAAGACAGGCTCCAAACTCCACGTAGGACCGCGGTTTGGCAACTTGTCCAGGGCGCATCAATGTTGCTGACCTACACCATTTGCACAAATATCTTACCAGATTTTGTCGCCGGATGCAATACTGGCCGACACCTTTGGATATAGCCTTACACACGGCCCTACTAACTCTGGTGGTCCCTTTCCTCTTTGCCCGGAAGCGCGGGTGCAATGTACGGTTCTGATTTCAGTTTCACCCGCCTTGACGAACAAAGCGAAGCTGACGTAGGAATAGAATTGATTACGACACCCATGAAATCGTCCACCTATGAAGCCCAATGTCAAACACTGAAATCCCTTCTGCCACACAGAATTTTCTTTGAGGCATCCACGTTGCGACCTCTCAGCCACGCTTCGTAGCTTATCTGAACAGCCTTTCGGCTTGGGGCTTGTGTGACCTCAATCATAAAAGCCCTCCCCGTCTCCGGTGAAAATTGCTTCTAGCGTTCCCCGGCACAGTTCAAACCCGGTGCCGACGCTTCGCTTGTTTACTTTGTTGTGAGGGTAGGATTGACTTGGCTGTCTTTAACCTGCTCGTAAATTGATTCAGCAGTGGCAGCATACTCTCGAGATGTTCAACAAACACAGCATGCTCATAAAAGGCTGTAGCTTTCTCTAACACGCGTATCTCTTCCTTTATCTGATTTCGGCTCCTGTAGATAACCGCCAATCGTTCAAAGGCATTATCCTCGTCGGAATTCTGAGAAATGTTCCGCTTATACAGTTTAATAGCCTTGGCAAGTCCGATTTGTTGTTCCAGAGCGTTTAATTTCATGTCGGCACTTTCCAGGGCCACCATAGGTACGCCCAAATCCAGACAATTCTTTGGCGTCTACCAGGAGTCTTGGCAAGAACTGCTCGTGCGTCAGTTGCGATTCAAATGAATATTAGAAAGACTTCGGATTCGTAAGTCAACTTCCATATCTTCTACCGAGGGAGCTTCTCCACCTCACGATATATGCTCTCAATCAGCCTGCCTTCTGCCTGTTCGAACTCTGCCTTGACTTGTCCTACGCTCTTGCCCTGTTTCATCAGTGCTTTGACCTTCTCCTGTCTCTCCTTCATCCGGGCAATATGGTTCCTTATCCATGCCCGATCTGTCATCTCACTGTGACCACTACAGAACTTCTCAGCATCTATTGTCCCAAGCATCTTAGTCAGTGTTTTGACATGTTCAAACGAATTCCCTCCTTTATGAGAATGGATAAGTTGAGGCCTGGTCAGAAAGATCTGATCTCCAACAAAGGCTGTTTTCTCCTCAGGAAAGTAGATGACAATATCTCCTGTGGTATGACCGACCCCAAAATACCACAGTTCTACTTTCTTCGAGCCAAGATGAATATCCATCTTATCTCTAAACGTCACGGAGGGGACAAAAGGTGATAATTCGGCCCTGGTCCATTCTGAGGGAGTCCCACGTCTGCCGGGACGAAAGAAATCGTTCCGGCAATTCTCATGAGCTACGAAAGTCACTGTTTGAGGGAAATACCGATTTCCCACAATGTGATCACCATCGCTGTGTGTATTCACAAGATACTTTATTGGCTTGTCGGTGATTTCTTTGATCCCTTCTATTATCTGGTCTGCTGAGTTCTTATCCATTTTGGCATCAATCAGGAGGACTCCATTATCACCAATGTAAGCTCCCGTTTGTGTGCCGCGTCCACCCAAGATTTCGTAGAGGTTGCTGGATATCTTCCTGAATTTCACGGGTTGAGAATCTCTTCGCTGGCTGAAGGAAGTGGATACAAGCAGAAGAAGCACAACTATTAGGATGGGTTTGATATTCCTGTTCATTTCAATATCTCCTTGTACTTTGACGATCTCTATACAATTGCATCCCGTCCCAATATCTTGACCACTATCTGTCTCAGATGCGGCTTACATGACCTCTTCAGGATCTCTCTGCCCAACTGCTCCCTGAACTCCTCCAGTTTTCCATTTTCCCTAGCAATCTTTTCTACATCCTCATAGGCAATAGCAACATCTGCCTTTGTCACTTCTTCATAAAATGTCTCTGTCAGTAACGCCATAATTGCCTGTATCCCTACCTGAAGAGAAAAGTCGGTGTCCTTCTGAGCAAAGTCCCTGCTTGCTCTGAGCAGAACATCTGGATTTGCCCCTGATGAGTGGGCACATTCCAAAGCAATATCAAGAAACCCAGCACTTTTGGCAGAGGCAAACCACCTGCCCTTCTCCGAAGTTCTATCTATACAGTCCAGCAGGATTTTCCTCTTATCGATAGTCGGGTATTTCTTACAAATGGCTCGATAGATGTTGAGACAGGTTCCATATGATGGGATTTTCAATCCATACTTCTCATAGGCCTCTTCGATTCTCCCTCCTTCGATAAGAACTGATTCACAGAACAGATCCATACTCCGTTCTTCATTATTCACAGTCATCTGGGATCTGATCTGGTGTGCATAGTAAAGAGCTTCTTCATATTTGCCCTGTTTGACTAACGCCTTGCCCCAGAACTCATTGTAGTGCCAGAATGGTTTATCCTGAAGTTGGAGCAGTTCATGTAGTTCATCATGTCTCTCTGTGTAGAGGAGGCAGGAGAGACACATGTCGGAACCGACAAAGTACGAATAGCTCTCACTTGTCCACACCTGTTTGACAGTAGGCAATAGTCGATCTGCCCATATATGAGCAAGACCTGGGTAGACACAGATTTCTCCCCAGTAGTTCCGTAGGTTGTCGAATGTTCCCCACCCATCTTCCTGGATAGCTTCATAGAGCTTATCAAGCCATTTGCCCCTGGTGTTCATATCCCAATCTGCTTTGATAAGAATAGGCATCAGGGCTTCGATAGTTTTGTTCATGGCAGTTCCCAAGGCTCCAGAAGAACTGTCAATCTGCATCAGGGCAGGATAGAGACGGCGGAACAGTTCGATCACTCCTTCTCCCGCAAGAAAGCGGTCTTTCTTCGCAACTTTCTTAATCTCAGAAACTGCCTCTCTCATTCGTTTGGAGGCAAGGGCAGTTCCTTTCCAACCATAGGCTTCTCTACGGAAGTGAGATTTGAATTTCCATTTGTGTTTGTGCATATCTTATGGTTTATTCTTTCGGCTCATAAGCATCACAACGAAACTCTCCTTGTCCCTGCTGATCAGCCCTTGTCAGATTGCATAGGATCTCTTCTTGTCCTGATTGTCTGTCTTTTTTGCAGATGATGCATAGACCGGGCTTATGGATTAGGTCTGGATTGATCTCTGTCCCATCATCATCAAAATATTTAGGAGCAAATCCATTCATCAAGATACTTCTCCAGATACTCAACAGATTTGTCGCCATTGTAACACATCTTTCGTTTAGTGCCGAGTGTTGACGGTTGAGAGATTCGAGATATAGTGAATTGCTGTAATAAGGGGCATATTTGTCGGCCTTAGGCTAATGCGGCACAGGGTCCACAACGACAGCTCCTGCCGGGTAATTTGGGTCCTTTTGTAGGTTTGAAAGCGACCCAGAGAGACTATACTAGTAGGGTTTAATATGGCTTATGTAGAGGTCTGGAAGAGCGGAAAACTCATCACTCGTCGGCGCGTCAATGAACAGAAAGCCAAGACTGGTCTGAGAGTACGTCTTGGCTCGGTGGGAGAAGTTCATGTAACAGTTGGTGAATCCAAGACCCTTGGCAACTTTGATGTCCGGGTGTTTGAAGGTGAGCCACCGTTGGGCCAAGCCAAAGCGGCCGAGACGGCGTCTCTGCCCTCAGAAGGCCGAAGACCTGCACATGGACTTGACTTCTCCGCGGACGACTCTGCAGGGGGCGTAAGACGTGTGTACCGACCTCCAGATATAGAAGGTTATAGAATCATTGGTCAACTTGGCAGCGGAGGTATGGGAGCAGTCTGGCGTGCCGAGCAGCTCAGCACCCAGCGAGAGGTGGCTCTGAAACTAATGGTCTCTCATCGACGTGACCAGGCGAGAGCACGCGCCCGTTTTGAACGAGAAGTCGAGATCACTGCGCGGCTGAACCATCCAAATATAGGCAGGGTCTATGATAGTGGCCTTCACCAGGGCGTGTATTACTATGCGATGGAGCTGATTGAGGGGATGCCCTTGGACAGATATGTCAGAGCCGTGTCTCTTGGGAGGGCCAAGATCCTGGCCCTTATGCGAGTTGTCTGTGAAGCCGTGCACTATGCTCACCTACGTGGTGTTATCCACCGGGATCTGAAACCTTCCAACATCATGGTTGGGCGGGATGGACAGCCTAAGGTGGTAGATTTTGGGCTGGCCAGGACCTTCTTCGAGGAAGATGAGGGCATGACCATTTCTATAGAAGGGGATGTTGCTGGGACCCCAGCTTACATGTCTCCTGAACAGGCTGCCGGTCGCCATGATCAGCTCGATACCAGAACAGATGTGTTCAGCCTGGGAGTGATTCTGTACCGGCTTCTGACGGGGCAGTCACCCCAGGAACTGTCGGGGCCGTTGTATGATGTACTGCGTCAGATCGTGGAAGGTAAGATAAAGCGCCCGCGAGATGTAGATAGTACGATAGACAGTGAGCTGGAGGCGCTACTACTCAAGGCCCTGGCTAAGGAACCGCAGGATCGTTATGCCTCTGCAGGTGACTTGGCCGATGACATTGACAACTACCTGAGAGGTGAGCCGTTAAGGGCCAAGGCCCCTACAACCCTGTATTTTCTGCGTAAGAAGGCCCGTAAGTATCGGCGGCAGGTAGGCATTGCTGCTGGCATCCTGGTGATTCTGTCAGCAGTGATCCTTGTGGGATACACCAAGATAGTTGGCGAGCGAGTGCTGCGTAAGGAGGTAGAGAGGAGAGCGGAGATCCAGGCTGCCGAGCTAAAGCTGAAATCGGAAGAGTTGGACTTGGTCGATCTGAGAGTACGCGCGCTGGGCAAAGACAAGCAACAGGCCGAGGCTGCATTGAACCTCATTCTGGAAAAGTACGCCAGCGCCGAGGATCGGATCAACGAGCTTAGCCTGAAATTGGGCGAGCGGAAGCCTGCTGTGGCAGTGAGGCAGGTTGATCTCAAGCGGGGAGAACCTACGGCGCCAACGGCACTGGTTAGGCAGCCGGCACTGCCTCCAGGCGTGAAATCTTGGACACTGGAAACACTGGGACATCGCGGAAGTATCACCAAGCTCGCGCACAGTCCAAATGGCCGCTTGTTAGCTTCGGGCAGTATCGATGGTACGACCCGGCTGTGGGATGCGGAATCAGGTCAGTTGATACGTATTCTCTTAGGCTCTCCTGACGCTGTTTCCGACTTGTCCTGGTCGTCGGACGGCAAGAGTTTGATGTCTATTAGCCAGGACAGGGATAATCTGATACGTCTATGGGATGCGGAATCGGGCATAATGCAGAGGTCCTTCCCGCTGGGTGAGACCTCGATCAGATGTGTGGCATGGTCTCCTGATGGCAGGCTCTTGGCTTCCGGTTCAGGTGATGGCGGGGGTGACGTGGGGCTCTGGCAGGTGGAGACCGGACAGCTCATTCGGGTCCTCAAGGGCCACACACGTAGAATCAACGCAATAGCCTGGTCACCAGATGGTCGCATGTTGGCCACTGGTGGAGCAGACAGAACTGTAAGACTGTGGGATCCTTTGGCCGGTCGGCTCATACGGTCCTCTGAGGAATCAGAGGGTAGAATCAATTCCCTTGCCTGGGCGCCGCATCAGCCGGTGCTTGCCATCGGGCACACGACTAGCCAAGTGGTCGATTCCGTGACGGTACGGCTATGGGATACTGTATCTGGGAAGATCGTATCGTCTCTGAAGATACCGGTGGAAAAAGGCTACGTCGCTATCCGCAACCTGGCTTGGACGCCGAACGCACAGACTATCGCCTGCACTATCAATGGCACGATTAGAATCTGGGAGGTCAAATCAGGCAGGGTCAGGCGATTCTCTCCCGGCCAGGCCAGTTCCTTGACATGGTCTGCTGACGGGAAAGTGTTGGTATTTGGAAATTACGATGGCGAAATACGTTTTTGGGACTCAGAATCCGGCCAGCTGGTGCAAAGCCAGATGTCCTCTTCGGCTGGACCGGTGTACTCGGTGAGCTTTTCGCCGGGCGGCAGGTTCCTAGCTACTGCCGGAAGACTCGGAACCATCTGTCTTTGGGACGCCCGTAGATGGGCTCCCCTTTCGAGACTACAGGCATACGGCGTGGACAGCCCTTCATTCGGCGGCAGTGTGTTGGCGTGGTCACCCGGCAGCGATGCTTTGGCGATAGGCAACGACTCTCGAAACGATATTGTGATTCTGCATCCGCAATCAGGCATGATCTTGGATGTTGTCCATGAGAACGAGCAGCCAGTAAGGTCAATTGCCTGGTCGCCCAACGGCGGACTTCTGGCCACAGGCCATGCCGATGGGGCAGTTCAGCTTTGGAATACCGAATCCGGAGCCTGTGAGGCTCTTGTGAGACTTGATGCCCATACGACGGAAAAGGGCTACATAACTATTTCCTGGTCGCCTGATGGAAACAGCCTGCTTTCAGCCGGCGATAACGGCACAATCAAGCTATGGCAGCCCAGGACTGGTGAGCATCTGCGCAGTTTCAAAGGTCATAACATGAGAGTTAGCTCTATGGCTTGGTCACCCGATGGAGAGACTCTTGCCTCAGGCAGTAACGATGGGACCATTCGACTGTGGAATGTCCAGTCAGGCCGGACAAGGCGTGTCTTGAAGGACACACCCGCCACTTCCGGCGACAGGCAGTCGATGTTCATTGCGATTGCCTGGTCACCTAACGGCACGCACCTGGCCTCCACAGACTCAAACGCGGATATCCAGATATGGAGCCCTGATTCAGGCAAGCTTCTACGTAGCTTTGCGGCTTGTCGCGGGATCCCCACTTCCTTGGCTTGGTCTTGCGATGGCAAATACTTAGTCTGTGGCGGGCTGGCTGGTACGGCCAGCGTTTGGGACGTTAAGAACAACTATCAGCCCTACGTAATTCTGCTGCCCTTACGGGGCTCCTTCGGACCCGGAATGGCCATCAACCCGGAGGGGGACTATCGAGGTCCACCAGGAATTGAAGAACATTTAGTCTACGTGGTTCAGACCGATAGCGGCCAAGAGCTACTTACGCCAAAGAAATATGCTAATCGATACGGTTGGATAAACGAGCCTTGGCAGGTCGGATTGCATACACCCGGTTTGGAAGAAGTCCAGAGAATGTACGTGAAGGCAGATGCACAGGGGCCGTACGACGGCAGAAGTTGGGATACGGCGTTCAGAGACCTGCAGAACGCCCTGAACGCGGCCCAGCCCAACACTGAGATATGGGTTGCGGAAGGCATCTACAGACCTGACCGAGGTACGGGAGCACGGGCGGCGAGCTTTCGCCTGAAAAACGCCGTAAGGCTATTTGGGGGATTCTCCGGGGCCGAAACGAGCATCGATGAACGCGACCCTAACAAGCACAAAACCATCCTGAGCGGTGACCTGAAAGGCGATGATGGACCTGATTTTGCCAACAATGATGAAAACAGCTATCACATCGTCACTGCCGAAGGATCCGTTAAGAATGCTGTTCTCGATTGCTTTACTATCAGCGGCGGCAATGCAAACGGCCTGCGAGAGGACGGTCATAGCGACGGTGGTGGGATGCACAATAGAGGTGGCCATTGTGCGCTTGTGAACTGCAACTTTATTGGCAATAGGGCGGATGACAATGGGGGTGGGATAGCAAGTGGGGGTAGTCTGACGATCAGCAACTGCACGGTCAGCGATAACTTAGCGCGGGAAAAAGGCGGCGGGCTATGGTGTGGTGGTATCAACACTTCCGTATTAACTGAATGCATTTTCACCGGCAACAGAGCTCACACCTGGGGGGGAGGGGTGGACCACCGTGCGCAGGCCGGAGCCATATTCATTGGCTGCAGATTCGTCGGGAATTCCGCTCCGGAAGCCGGTGGATTGCACACGCAGGGATCGTTTTACACACAGCCAATTCTGATAAATTGTGCGTTCTACGGAAACGTAGCGTCTGACGTCACTGGCGGCATGACCAACCGAGGCTCCAGTCCCACCCTTGTAAACTGCACTTTTGTCGGAAACAATGCACGTGGTTACGCGGGTGCAATGCATAACAATCAACATGCTTCTCCTACACTCACCAACTGCACGTTTGTAGGAAATAAATCACGTGGCCACTCGGGGGGAATATTCAACAGCGACGACTGCAGTCCCGTACTGACCAACTGCATCCTTTGGGCAAACACATTGGGCGGCGACGATCTCGAAGCCGCGCAAATCTATGGTGGGGGAGTCGTCAATTCCTGCTGCGTCCAAGGTTGGAGCGGCAAGCTCGGCGGCACTGGGAATTTCGGAGATGATCCTCTGTTCATTGATCCCAATGGCCTCGATAACAAGATAGGCACGGAAGATGATGACCTACGGCTGAGTCCTAATTCGCCCTGCATCAATGCCGGCGACAACACGGCTCTTGTTGCTGACACGTGCGACCTTGACAAGGATGGCAACACAAACGAGCCGATACCCTTCGACATCGAAGGCAACCCTCGCGTCCGCAACGGGACTGTCGATATCGGTGCTTACGAAGCGGACTGAAAGACCTGCTGTCCTCGGATGGGACGCTACGTGGTTGGGCCCAAGGATTGTCACTACACAGAGCGGGGCTTATGTTGTCAGCTCTTTCCCGGTCAGTGCCTCAGGTCTTGTCACGACAGTAACGCCTGGCTTTCTTGAACAACTGTCGAAGGTCAGATGGGATCCATTTGTGTTTGCTTAGGGTGCCAAAGGACTGCTCCAATTCCTGAAACGGATGCCCAGAGATCTTGACGTTATGGAGCAGAAGTGCGGTGGCAATGGCCGCATAATAGAGGACCAAAGCGGCCTCACGCTCGGTCTTGTTCTTTGCAGACTTGCCTGTTTCCTTGGCGTGCTCCTTGATTCTTCTGAGGAGGGTGGGCTTGGTTTGTGGGTTTCGAAGTAGGTCCGCGAGCGGCATCCCGGAGACCGAATGAAGTTCTTCGGATAGTGCCCTTATAAGAGCAGGTAGGGATTCAAGCAGGGCTAGATCGGCAGGTAGCGGTGATGCCAACATGTCGTACAGCAGGTCTTCGCGTTTCTTTTCTGTGTCCTGCTTTGTCTGGCCTCCATCGTGCTGCAGGCCCAGCCTCAGCAAACGTGTGCTCTGATCGGCATCGAGTTGCCGTTTTTGACGTGACCTACTCATCTATTGTCGTCCCTTGTGTCTCAGCACTCTCCAATGTGGATCCTGTCCTTGGGGGTCGCCTGCAAGTAGGCACAGGCCCTTTGGGCGTCCATCCACATTTGCGTACGATAACTCAGCCATTATCTTGTCGAGCATTGAGAAAAAGTGTTTATGAGGTTTCTGATCTCATCATCTACCTCAGCTTCCGAGCCAACCTCACGGCGGAGACGACGCCTGAGAATGGCCCGAAAACGTTCCTTCAGGTTTGCGATCATGTTGTATGCTTTGCTTGGATCATCAATCCCGTATTGGCTGCAGATTGCACTCATGTTGACCTTCTGATCAGAAGTACCGGATTCCAGGAACCACTGACGAAAGATCTCCCAATGCACCTGCTTGGCACGGCTCCGGCATTCCGCTTCAAGTTCTCCCAGAACGCCTCGTAACAACTCCTGTGCCCACACAATGTTAAACGCAGCTTCGGGACTCTCGGCGGGATCGGGTCGTTCGAATTCTTCTTTAAGCTCTTGTGTGGGTTTCCTGCGGCGATGAAGGTCAATTGCATAGTTCCTTATCGCTGTAAGCAGGAATGTGCGAAACCTGCCCCTAGTTCGGTCTGCCCTCTGGAACAACTGTCGACCGAGGACTCTATCAGTAAAAAAGCCTTGGACCAAATCTTTGGCCTCTTCATCGTTCCAGCCTTTGTGCCGCAAGTACGAGTAGATGGGCTTGCCGTACTTGCTGTATAACTCACCCATTACCAGCTTGCTCAGGCCTGGACCGAGGATTTTGGTCCATTCAGTAGTCGGGAATCTCGAATCCGGATCCCAACCCCACGCGTTTTTGCTGACCTTTGACATATATATAGCCAGATACCTATCTTCCACATCAGCCCACGACATTATAAATAAAGCGGGACACATGCGCAAGAGCTACTCTTAAGCCTGACTTTTTTTCAGATCTTTCGGAGAAACCCGGCAAGATTCTTGGCGTTCTCCCGTAGCAAATAACAGACAAAAAACAGAATCGCCAAGAACGCGGATAATAGGAGACCAAGAAATGGAAAATTGCAGCACTACAATCAGTTTTCGATGCAAGAAATGTGGGACCAAGGTCAAGGCTCCCGACGAATATGCTGGCCGACAGGGCAGATGTCCCAGATGCAAGCAGCCCGTGGCCATCCCTCCAGTTGAAGAGCCAACCTGGCTCCTCAGAGGCATCGCTCGGCGAACCTCAGGAAATGGACAGCTGCTCTCTTCAGGGCCTTCTCCCACGCGAACGAGCAAGTCAAAAGGCTGCGAACAGGCCTCTGCAAACGCTGCTTGCGCTCTGCATCTGCGCGTTGTGGATGCCCTGGAGGTCTCGCGATTGCGTCGCGAGTACAAGGAGTTGCAGAAGAAACGGCAGGTCTATAATAGACTCAGCCTGGCCTTTGCTGTGCCTGGGTTCATTCTCTTGTTCTTTCACTACCTGCCCCTGTTCGATTGGGGTGCTCTGCGAACACCGGATGTCCTCTGGCTCGGTTCTGTAATTATGCTCGCTCTTGGATTCGGATATCACGCCAAGTACAGAGGGCGCAGCTTCCTTCTCGGTCCCCTACTTGGCTGCTTTGGCGTGGTCGGCTTGGTAGTGCTCAAGGATACCCTGAAAGAACGGATGCAGCAGATCGGTGCTGCATGGAGCAGAGTCGGTGAGTCCTCATGTGCAAAGAAGTTGGAATCGAGACAGGCGGGGATGGCTTGCGCATCGGCGCTAGCACGTCCGGGCGTGACCTAATTGACGACGCCCATATCTACAACCGGGCAATAGTGCCATAAAGGCCGACTTTTGGCCACACACGCAAAAGGGCTGGTAGTGTAAGATACTGTAAGTCCTTTTTGTCTGGAATCGTCCATTGAATACGTGCGCGCAAGATCAGCCTTTTTGTAAGCAACTATTATTAAAGCACTTACGAGGCGAGATTTTTTTCAGAATTCGCAGATAACGGCCTTTCGGGTTGTAGCCTGGTTGTAAGGATTTGATGACGAAAAGGGGGCTGTTTTGAGGCGCCTCGTACACGACCCAATGCATCCTGATTGGCTGGTGACACGGCTCGGAAAAAACACTCAATACGAATCTGCCGCATACCTTTATTTGAGGGATTCTGATATTCTTGGTAGAATAGTCTGTCCCTACCATTACGTCCATATACTCACGGGCGTATTTGTGGAGACCAAGTCACGTTTTGTGTGCTTGTTATCAGTGGTTTGTAAGCAGGAAAGAAGGTAGGACCTAATTTCTGGAACGACCATGACTGATGTCACGCGCATTTTGAATGCGATTGAACAAGGCGACGCCAGAGCAGTTGATAAGCTGTTTCCAGCAGTGTACAACGAACTACGTAAGTTAGCTGCACAAAAGATGTCCGGGGAAGCACCGGGTCACACCCTCCAAGCCACTGCCCTTGTTCATGAAGCCTATTTGCGTCTTGTTGGCGTGGCTGGGCAGAGCTGGAGCAGCCGAACACATTTCTTTGCCACTGCTGCAGAGGCTATGCGTCGCATTCTAGTAGAAAACATGCGACGCAAACATTCCTTGAAACGCGGCGGCAAACGGCAGAAGGCGGAACTAGCTGAAGATTTACTGACTTTCGACGGTCCTTCAGAAGACATCATAGCTCTTGATGAGGCCTTGACAAGACTGGCCGAACACGACCCTGCCATCGTTGAACTGGTTAAACTTCGCTATTTTGCTGGACTTACTCTCGGGCAGGCAGCTGAGCTCTTAGGTATGTCTCGTCGCACGGCCACGAGGAACTGGACATTCGCCCGAACATGGCTGTACGAGCAAATAACCAAGCAGGATACACGTCATTAGATGCGAAGCCTTAGCGTTTTAGATCCCACCTCCTCGGTATCGGTGATCATTGATCATTATTTCACTTCTAATGATGTATTTTCCAAGGATGAGGTTTATTCATTATGTGAGTCATATTTTTTGTGTTTTTTTAATTTTTCGTGTCTCATTTTGCGGCTAGTTTGCGCAAGTAAGAATAGAGGCAAATATGAATTCTGGAGCTAAATCATGGGACAAGACCTGAAAAAACTCAAAGCTATCTTTTCAAAGGCCCTTGAAATACAAGCTAAAGAAGAGCGAGAGCAATACCTGAGCGAAGCCTGCGAAGGGGATAAACAGTTGAGAATAGAGGTCGAAGCCCTTCTCGAGGCTAACAAAGAAGTGGGCAGTTTCATGGAAACGCCTATTGTCCATTCAGATGTGACCCTCGAGAAATCACCTATGTTCGAAGTTCCGGGTGCCAAGATTGGGCGATACGAACTGTTGGAATTGATCGGCGAAGGTGGAATGGGGCTCGTGTATATGGCCCAGCAAAAGAAGCCTGTCAGACGCAAGGTGGCCCTGAAGATCATGAAACCCGGTATGGACTCCAAACAGGTGATAGCCAGGTTTGAAGCGGAGAAGCAGGCTTTAGCAGTGCTTGACCATCCAAATATTGCCCACGTGTTCGATGCTGGAACGACAAAAGAAGGTCGGCCCTATTTTGTGATGGAACATGTTAGAGGCGTGTCTATTACCAGGTATTGCGACGAAAACAAGCTTAGTATAGAAAAGAGATTGCGCCTGTTCGAGCAGGTTTGCGAGGGAATTCACCATGCTCATCAGAAGGGGATCATCCACAGAGACCTTAAGCCCTCGAACATTCTGGTTTCTGTGCATGGGGATCGGGCGGTCCCGAAGATCATTGACTTCGGCATTGCCAAGGCGGTTACACAGCCGTTAACGGACAAGACCTTTGTGACCTTTCAGGGCCAGCTGTTAGGCACACCTGAGTATATGAGTCCCGAACAGGTCGATCTGGTGACACAGGACATCGACACCCGCTCGGATATTTATTCTCTGGGCGTTGTGCTTTACGAGCTATTGGCGGGCGTGCTGCCTTTCGAGCGAGAGTCTTTTGCGAATCTCGGATTTGACGAGGTGCAGCGCACAATCCGCGAGCAGGAACCGGCTTCACCGAGTACCCGATTGACAAGTCTGGGAGAGAAGGCCAAGACCATCGCCGACAGCAGAGACACCCATGTTGTAGCATTAGCAAGATGTCTGCAGCGCGAGCTCGAGTGGATTCCACTTAAGGCGATGCGGAAGGATCGCTGCCGGAGGTATCGGTCAGCTTCGGAGATGGCGGACGATGTTCGCAACTATCTGAACGGGTTGCCGCTGATTGCGGGGCCTGAGACGGCTGTCTATCGAGCGAAGAAGTTCGTGCAGAAGCACACGGGCTCGGTGGCGACCGTGGCGATTATAGCGCTTGCGATTATTCTGGGACTGGTCTTCAGTACTGTGATGTACCTCCGTGCCGAAGGTGCTCGCAAGGACCAGGCTATCGCCACGGCAGAGGCCGTAGATGCGAAGGAGCAAGAAGCCACAGCCCGCCTGCAGGCCCAGGAGGCGCTCGAAAGGGAGCAGATCGCTCACAAACAGACGGAGAAGGCTCTGTATGTGAACAGGGTCAATCTGGCCAGCAATTACCACCTGAACGACAATATGTCCCTCATGCCGGGGCAGTTGAGGGCTTGCCCTGGAGACCTGCGCGGATGGGAGTGGTACTACCTGTGGAGTGTATCACACCACGCTCTGATGACCATTCGGGGGCATGACAAAGGGGTATCGGATGTAACATTCAGTCCTGACGGCAAGCGGATTGCCTCGTGTGGCAGGGACAGGACGCTGAGGGTGTGGGATGCTGAGAGTGGCAGGGAACTGTTGGCCATACGCGACTTTGAGTCGGAAGTGCGGGCTGTGGCGTTCAGTTTGGATGGCAGGAAGATTGTCTCCGGCGATCAGTATGGGGGGATGGCGATGTGGGATGCCCAGAGTGGCAAGAAGATAATGACCTTGGTCGGACATACCAAGCGAATAAATGACATAGCGTTCAGCCCGGATGGCAGGCGAATTGCCTCAGCCGGTAGAGACCATATGATCAAGGTCTGGGATGCGAGCGACGGCAGCAAAGTGATGACCCTGAAAGGACATACCGGCCCGGTCTGCAGCGTAGCCTTCAGTCGGGACGGCAAGAGAATTGTCTCGGGCAGCAAGGATGGGGCACCCAAAGTGTGGGACGCCGAAACTGGTAGTGAATTAATGACTCTGTGGGGGCACGAGGGCTGGATTTACTCGGCAGTGTTCAGTCCGGACGGCAGGCGAATTGTCTCGGGCAGTACGGCGAATACTCTCAAGGTGTGGGATGCCGAGGGCGGCAAGGAAGCAATGACTCTCTCGGGACACGAAGGCTGGGTCACCTCGGTGGCCTTCAGTCCGGACGGCAAGCGAGTTATCTCGGGCAGTTGGGACAAGACGCTCAGGGTCTGGGACGCCGAGAGCGGCGAGGAATTGATGATTCTACGGGGACATGACGAATCCATCGGTCCGGTAGCCTTCAGTCCCGACGGCAACCGGATTGTCTCGGGCAGCAGAGATAGTACGATCAAGGTCTGGGATGCCGAGACCAGTCGCCATGAAGAGATGACCCTTAGGGGGCATGACGGGAGCGTCTGGGCGGTGGCATCTAGTGCAGACGGCAGGCGGTGCGCCTCGGGCAGTGCGGACAAGAGACTCAAGGTGTGGGACACTGAAAGCGGCAGAGAAATTATGACCCTTGAGGGGCATGCCGGCGAGGTTCGGTGCCTTGCTTTCAATCCCGACGGCAGCAGAATCGTCTCGAGTGGTGGCTGGGCTGATACAAGCCAGCAAGTGGATGACAAGACCCTGCGAGTATGGGATGCTCAGAGCGGCGCCGAACTGATGATCCTTCGGGGCCATGAAGACTGGATAAGATCAGTGGCTTTCAGTCCGGACGGCAGGCGGATTGCGTCATGCAGTAGAGACGAGACGGTTCGGGTATGGGATGCCGCGACCGGCAAGGAACTGTTGACTCTTGATGGACACCACGACGGAGTCTGGTCGGTGGCGTTCAGCCCGGACAACAAACGGATTGTCTCGGGAGCCAGTAACCGGAGACTTAAGGTTTGGGACGCCGAAGACGGCACCGATTTGATGACGCTGGGAGAGCATTACGAGTACGTCAGGTCAGTCGCTTTCAGCCCGGACGGCCGCAGGATTGTCTCCGGAAGTAACGATGACACACTAAAGGTGTGGGACGCTGAGAGTGGTGAAGAGCTGATGACGCTTCATGGGCACAAAAAGGAGGTTTGTTCGGCTGCATTCAGTCCGGACGGCCGCAGGATTGTCTCCGGAAGTAACGACGGCACGGTCAAGGTGTGGGATGCCGAGAGCGGCAGCGAGCTGGTGACACTTCGCGGACATAAGGCCGAGGTCAAGTCTGTTGCGTTCAGTCCGGACGGCCGGAAGATCATCTCAGGCAGCATGGATGGAACGGTCAAGATATGGAACACGGCTGATCCCACAAAGGTCCCGGTCCAGCAAGCATCTATTGAGAAGAGCGTGCCATGGGCTCGCCAGGACGAAATAGCAGGATTTGTAGAGTTTGATTAGTCTATAAGCGTTGAACTTGGTGCGTATTTTGTGCGCCGTTGAATATTAACAGTCCCTGGAGGGCAAAGAGAATGAAAACGCAATATCTTTCAATCTTACTGATAGTTCTGTCGGTCAATGTCGCCACTGTAGAAGCCAACGAAGCCCCTATCGCCTACGCCGGGCCAGACCAGTACGTCAGTTTCGGTGATGAAGTCATGTTACAAGGTTCGGTTTCGGACGCCAATGGGCCTGTGACGTATCATTGGGCTCATATAAGCGGCCCTTGGAAGCCTGCGTTAAGCGATCCAGACGTGGCTAATCCCACATTTACAGCATCCTTAATGGTGCAAAGTGTGATCTTTCAATTAACTGTTACAGATGAAGGCGGCGCTACGGCTACTGATGAAGTCAATATAACAGTACTTGAAGATGCTGAGAATGCCGTGTTTGCGTCCTCAGTCTACGGAAACGACAATTGGACGGGATTAAGACGGCTTCCAGTAAAATCACTGCAAAGGGCCGTCGAATTGGCGAGTTCTCGTGAGCCACATGCCGACATCTATGTTCATGAGGGTGTATATAAACGCACCAAGGGCGTATATGGGCCGTTGGTGATTGAAGACGGAATGAGCATTTATGGGGGATTCGAAATAATACTATCGGCTCCACTGCCGGAGCCTGGTTCTTCTGCGGTGAACGGCCAGTGGAAACGAACGGTTCCATCGAGCTTTCCTGTTTCGCCTGCAGCAATAACACTGGAGCACCCCACAACTTTTTATGGGGACTCGACAGCCATTGAGCTTCGCAATGTAAGGACACCTACAACGATTGACGGCCTGATCATCGAAGCGCTGGATGGCGCTTTCGCTCAAGGATTTGATGGTGCCGGCGAGAACTCAATCGTTATTTACATCAGCGACTGTAATGAGAGCCTGAGGATAACCAATAACCAGATCCAAGCCGGTCGAGGTGGTGACGGTAGGGATGGCATTCCTGGAGCTTCCGGCCAAGCCGGTCTACCAGGCCAAGACGGGGAAGATGCGCCTGATTGGGCGCTTTGGTTGCCCTGCTGGGAATGCTCCCATGGCAAACGACCGGCTGGCTATTGTGAAAAGATACAGTCTACATGTGCAGGGATAGCTGGGCAGCTTGATTACCTGTGGGACAGGTTCTATCCAATAGATAACCCAGATCTGCATACTCGAGGCGGACAAGGCGCTCGCCTTATAACCGCAGTCCTGCAACAAGGCGGTAAGGGTGGAGATAGTTACGCAAATTCGGACTCCGTACCAAATGCCGTGGTAGAGTGTTCCTTCTGGGAAGGGCGTTGCGAGGATCCCCGTTGGAGTTGCGGGGAGGACTGCACTGATCCAAGATTAGGGTATACCAGCGGAGAGCCTGCCCCATATGTTCCCGGAAGTTATGGGGGGCATGGAGGATGGTGGTGGACAGAAGCCGATTCTGGCGTGTTATTAGGTATTCTTGCTAATTTTGTACCAGGAATAGGTCCAGCAATGTCATATGGTATTGACTTTGTTGCACCAGAGGCAGCTGCTGGCCTTGAAGAACCCAGATCTGGGCGGATCGGCAGTGATGGTGATCCGGGGCCTGGTGGTACTGGAGGGGCCAAGGAGGGATTCACTACTTGGGACCTTGTTGGGGGTACCCACCACTGGATAGGTGGTTTTGGTCTAGGCGGGAAGACAGGCAACGTGGGCAAAGGCGGTGGTGGTGGTGGAGCAGGATGGCCAACCTCTGTTTATGGGCACTTTTACACTTCCACTAGAGAGTTGTATCTACCGGGCGGTGGCGGAGGAGGCGGAGGAGGTGGTGGTGCTCCCGGGAAAGGTGGAAAGAGAGGTTCGCCGGGGGGTGCAAGTTTTGGGATATTCCTGGGCAATTCTTCACCGATAATCAGATCAAACATAGTTAAGACAACGGGGGGCGGAGACGGAGGTTCTGGTGGAAGCGCTGGTAAAGGTGGGTACATGGGCATAGGTGGCAAGGGAGGTGCTGCAGGCCGCTTAACATATTTGAACGACGAAAGGCAGCCCAGATCCATCAATAGTGGAAAGGGGGCCAACGGCGCTCACGGAGGCTATGGCGGCACAGGTGGGGGAGGCGGTGGCGGTTCCGGGGGAGCCTCTTGCGGGATATTCCGAGCAGACAGATGGGTCTACTGGCGAGTTCTCTACAATATAAGTAACAACGACTTCCAAATAGGACTTGCCGGATATGGTGGAGCGGGTGGAACTGGAGCTGTGTCCGTCGATGAGTTGTCTCGCAAGAAGGTAGAGGATTGGAATGAATGGATAATTGATTTAATCATGACTATTGATAATATTAATAATTTAGTGCCACCATACGACACATGGACAGATGCTGAACGTGAGCGTACAGTAAAGGAATGTCAACGTGACATTGCACGCTGGCAGAAGCGAATAGATACTTATAAGGCATCGGAAGGCGAGCCCGGAGAGGATGGCATGCAGGGAGAGATGTGCCCGCCTCCGGGCGACCACGATTTTCAGCGGTGGCTGTTAGTGGAGATAGACCAAGTGGCTTACTGGAGACATTATGTTCCTGCGGATATGTCGAGTTTGTATGTATCCATGCCCATTGATGCAAGCAATATAGATCTGAGCCTTGACTCGCCATCCGGCAGGATTATCGACAGTAATACAACAGCCCCGGATGTGATTCATCTGAAGGATTCTTCATATGAGAGCTATGTAGTCTCCAATCCAGAGGAGGGAGAATGGACCTTCGAGCTCTTCGGCGCGGACGTTCCTCCCGAGGGAGAAGAAGTGTTGCTTAGTGTTTCTTTTACGCCACCAGATTTACCTCCGGTTGCCGACGCAGGTCCAGACCAGATAGTTGAATGCACTAGTTTAAACGGAGCCCAAATTACTCTGGATGCCTCTGAGTCGTACGATGGTGACTGCTGTGGCGTACTGACTTATGAATGGAAAGGTGCTGACGCTCAGGTAGTCGGGACAACGCCGCAGATTGAACTTGTGCTACCTATTGGAATCCATGTGCTAACGCTTACTGTAAGTAACGGCCAGAAAATCGACACTGATATTGTTACCATCACGGTGCAGGACACAATCCCACCGGTAATTACCCTTAATGGAGGCGATACTATATCATTATTGGTCGGCAGGGATACCTATACCGAACTTGGTGCAACAGCCATGGATATATCTGATGGGAACGTTCCGGTCGTTATTGGTGGCGATGAGGTTGATGTCTCTTCACCTGGAACATACACAGTGATGTATGAGGCCATGGATGGATCCGGCAACGCCGCACAAATGGCGCGAGAAATACGTGTTATGGAGGTTGAACTCCCAGAGGATCCGCTGGAGTCGATTAGTCATTTGGCCAATATTTCCTTTGAGCATGCTGGTCTCGATCCACAAACAGGCTCATATGTGGTTGTCATCACAGTATCCAATACATCGCAAGCAGTCCAGATTGCCCCGGTGATGATCGTGGTTAATATCCTAGGTCCTTCCTCTATTAGTCTGAGACGCTATGATGCCGTTACTTTGGATGGCAAGCATGTGGTCAATTTGTCCCTGAGATGGCAAGATCCAGTGCTCGAACCGGGTGAGACTGTGAATACCCAATTGCACTTTGACAATCCTGAGCAGGCCCAATTCTTCTTGGATATTGGTCTTCGAGGATTGCCATGGTATGAGAGTCAATTTTATGATTACAATCTCGATGTCCAATGCCAGGTATGTACTGGGCCACAAGTATTAGAACTCACTGGCGATTGCCGGGTTGATTTCAGAGACTTTGCCGTCTTCGCATCCAGTTGGGGTGCTGGAGTACAACCCGCTGAAACACCTTCGCCGGTAGGCCACTGGAAATTGGATGAGACCGGCGGTAAGATTGTCTATGACAGTGTTGGTCAAAATCATGGGGAGATTATCTGTCAAGCCGGTTCATGTATTCCTTCCTGGCATCCCAGCGGTGGACGGATGGATGGAGCACTCCAATTGAATGGTTTCGGGGATACCATTAGTATTCCAAGGATTACTGATAGCGTGGAATTCACGTATACACTTTGGATCAAACAGAATCTCGTGAAGCCAGGAGCGGTTGCACTTATCGACCACAAAGACTGGGCTCCAGGCTCGGCTCGCTTTGAATTGAAGGACGGACGACCCACGGTTTGCATAAACCAAGCAACGTGGCCCCGCGAGGCTCTAGAAGCAGGGGAAGCCATTGCAGTTGGCCAATGGCATCATGTAGCTGTGAGCAAATCAGTCGGTGCGATAGCAATATATATTGATGGGTTTTTGGCCGCGCATCGACAATTGGCAGCCTCGAACACAGTCATTCTCGGCGATGCTTTTATAGGCTCATGTTCCGGTGATCGCCATTTCTGCGGACTGTTGGATGATATCCACATCTACGACCAGCAGTTGAGCAATAGCCAGATTAGAGAGGTAATGAAGGGTGATCAAGGGGGGGCAGTTCAGCCTTATCCATTGGCGCACTGGAAATTTGATGATACAGAAGGTGATATAGTTCACGACAGCACCGATGACCACGACGGAGTATTGATGGGCAATCCTGTATGGCAGCCGACCGGTGGGGCTATCTCAGGCGCGTTGATGCTTGATGGAGCCAGTGATTATGTGCTGACGGACTTCGTACTGGACCCTGCATCTGGGCCTTTCAGTGTTTCCGCCTGGGTAAAGGGCGATATACCGGGTCAGGTGGTGATATCACAGGCTAACGGATACGACTGGCTCAGTACAGATCCATCAACAGGTTGTCTTGCAACAAGGCTCAGGAGCCCTGTCTGGGGCGGAAGCGGCCTTACCTCACAAATAAAACCGATCATTGATGACCAATGGCACCATGTTGTGCTTGTATATAATCCTCCGGATAGTAGAGCGTTGTATGTCGACGGAGACAAAGTGGCCGAAGACTTCCAGACGGATTTGAACAATTCTGCAGGTGGAATGCATCTCGGCGCCGGTCATAACTTGCAGTCTGGCAGGTTCTGGTCAGGCATGATAGATGATATTCGTATCTATGACTATGTTACTTATCCCGATGAAATCTCGGATGAAATCATCGACGAAGTCCTCCAAGCATTAGGCCCTGGCCCTTCGACAAGTGATTTCAATAGAGATGGCCAAGTCGATATTTCGGACTTGACTAGCTTTGCATTTGACTGGCTCGAGTGTTATCGTCCGTTCCAGGAGGCTTGTCAGGAGTGATAGTCGGGGACGGTGATGTGGACTTCGACGACTTGAGTTGGCTTGCGATTACTGGCTCTGCTACTGCCCAGCGCCTTGGCAATCGAAGTGATGGTCACGCGGTGAAGCGAGCGAAGGCCGTCTGAAGCATCGGGTCGTGACCAAGGACTTGAGTATCCTTGTTGGCGCCTGCAAGAAGAAGGCTAAGCAACTTAGTGCGTATAGTCTCTTCTCCGGCCTGATTGATGACATCCGCATCTACAACCAGGCCCTAAGTGCAGACCAAATCGAGGAGCTTGCGCGTTAGGCCACCTAAGGAAGCGACATAGCTCTCAGAATACTCATGGACAATCTTGTTTGCCTAAAGGGCTGGCAGGCTGCGGGGCTGTCAGCCTTTTTCTTTTTATCTGCGGCACCGAGAAAGGGACATTGAATACGGTGCGCAATTCTTAACCTCTTCACAACTCACTGATAATACAGCACTTACGAGATGCGTATTTTTTCAGAATCGGCAGATAAGGGGGTCTCGGGTTGTAGGGTGGTTGTATAAATTCTCGCGTGAAAATCAGGCTATTTTGGAGTGCTTGGGGCGTGGCTCAGTGCGCTCTGATTGGCTAAGGGGAAATGGTCCAAGAAATCTTGAAATATCTGTTGGCCTCATCAGTCTTTGGCCCCGTGCTTGCGCAATAGCTCAACAATTTCCGCATGGCCGTTCATCCTCGCCAAAGTAATGGGAGTTTCGCCCTTGTAGGTCTTAGCGTCGGTATCTGCGCCCTTAGCGATGAGAAGTCCCGCCATATCGCTTAGGCCTCGCTGGCACGCCTGGTGCAGCGGTGTCAGGCCTCTCTCGTCCTTGGCGTTGATGTCCGCCCCGTGCGCAAGCAGCCATTTCACTGCCTGCACGCTTCGGCAAAGGACAGCAGCATGAACAGGAGCCCATCGGGCCGCTGCTCTCCTATCTACCGCCGTGTCCATCAAGAGCAGCGTTGTAACTGTGCACATATCGGCGGCCTCACTCAGCGGCGTCCATCGATATGCTTCGTTTTTGATGAAGATGTCGCCACCATATGCGACCAGGAGCGCGGCAATATCCGTGTACGCCCTCCAGACGGCCCAGTGCAAAGGGTTTGCGCCACGGCCTACAGCGTTTGGATCGGCCCCTCTTGCCAGAAGCCACTCAACCATGTCTCTGTTGTGTTCACGTACAGCCCAATGCAGTGGAGTAGGGATCCCAGCGCTAGCACTTATGATAGCACCTTTGTCAAGGAGTAGTTCTGCCACTTTTCTGCGATTGGCTGCTGCTGCGTAGTGCAGGGCGGTATATCCCTCGTGTGTTTTCGTATTGACATCCAGCCCACTGGCAAGGAGTGCCTCCACGATTGCCCTCTGACCGCCCGCGGCCGCAGCATGCAACAGGGTCAAACCCTGGTCAAACCTCTTTTGCGCCTCGTTCTTCTCGATAAGACTTCGTACCCAGGCCAGGTCACCTTTGTAGGCCGCGATGAACTCGCTCGGTACGGTTGCCCCACTGCCAACCAAGAAATCGAACATGTCGGGGTGCCCCCGCTCGAAGGCGATCATGGTTGGTGTCCTCCCTTCCTTATCCGCGAGATTAACGTCAGAACCACCAGCGACTAGCAGCTTGACGACCGATATGTGCCAGTTCCGGACGCTGGCATGTAATGGAATCCGGCCGTCGCCCCCCCTCGTATTTGGATTAGCACCAGCTTCCAGCAGCAGTTTGATCATGTCGATGTTTTCGCCGGCGCTAGCGACCGCGGCATGCAACGGTGTGGCCCCATCCTCGTTCTTGGCTTCCAGGTCCGCCCCTTGGCTGATAGCTAAGCTCATGCGCTCGAGATTCTTGGCTCCGATGGCCCGGAAGAGCGCAGCAGTCGCTGCGGCTTTGCGCTCGCCGGTAACTGGATCATGCGTGGTCAGGGTCTTCTCTGTTGCCTCGGCAGCGGGTCTTCTTTCTGCACGGGCGGTTAGCACGAGCGCGGTGGGTATAGTCAAGCAAGCTACTGCTAAAACTGTAACCGCAGCTGTTAGGCTTGGGCGTTTATAGAATTTTTTTCCTGGTCTTAACATGGCTTTTATCCTTTCCTCGATGTCTTTCGCTGGGCCGACCACAGCCAAAGATGGGACCGGCCGGTTTGATTCATGTTCGCAGATTAGTGTCTTCACAATCGCAGTGCTGTATTCCTTGGCTTTAGTGCCCAAATGAGCGACGGCCATCTCGTCACAGCATTTTTCACGCTCCTTACGCATCTTTTGGTTCGCCCACCACACAAAAGGATGGAACCAGAAGATTGCCTGGGCCACGACTTGTAGTAAATTCACCGCGGTATCCAGATGGAGAATATGACACACTTCATGGCCCAAGATATCCCTGCGCTGCGCAGCATCATCGATCTTGAGGTAATCGGTAGGAAGATAGATACTACCGCGAAGCAGACCCCATACAAAAGGCTGACCTACACCGTCAAGCAGCCAAACCTTTGGGTACATCCTTATCCCAAAGCCTGAGAAGAGTCCCTCGATACCCGTCTGCACTTCGTCTGGGAGAGGCCTTCGTTGCTGTCGCAGTCGGAGGCTGCTCCGCAATGCCCTCGTGATGGCCACACAACCGAAGACTGCTACGCCGACAATCCAGATGCCTCCAGCCAATTGATGAACAGATGGCATCACAAGTCTATTTGCCTTGGGCTGCGTTGTGTAGTTTTCCACTGATGTCATAGGCATCATGGCTGGCTTACCTTCCACCACATCCAAAGTATCCGATATGATGGTGGGCTCTGCAGGTGTGTATGGTGGAAGCTGCTCGGCAGACTTCTCCTGTGGCAGTACTGCTACAGGCACTGTCAGGAAAGGCGGCACAAGGCATTTAGCGAGAACGATTAGCCAGAGAAGGTACCGAATGTGAGCACTCTTGTTCTTAAGTACCCATGAGACTGCTGCGACTACTGTGATCAGAAGGGCCAGCTGCCAACTTTGGGACCACAGATAGTCTGCGATCGTGACCAAATAAGCTCCCATGGCGGATCCTCCAAAAAGAGCCAAAAGCTATTCTTCCTCTACGAGCTTCATTAGTTTTTTAATGTCTTCGGTCGTAAGTTTACCGTGCTTGGCTAAATACAGCATCAATGGAATAGGATCTCCACCAAACACTCTCTCAAGAAAATCACTCACAGTCTTCTTCAAGACTGATTCCATATTGACGGCAGCGTAATAGATGTGGGCATTGCCTCGGGCTCGGTGTTTGAGATAACCTTTCTTCTCAAGCCTTCGCAATAGGGTCTGGACCGTGGTAAAACGAATCTTTCTCTTCGTTGGAAAATTCTCATAGACTTCTTGCACACCAGCCTTGTCCAGTTGCCAGACCGTTCTGAGGATTTCAGTTTCAGTTGGACTCAGAGGAGGCATGTCTTTCTTAGCCATGTCAAATCTCCATACATATCTCTAATACAAATGTATTATACAGAAAAACAAGTACATTATATTCAGTCAATAGAAATTCTTGGATTTTTTTGAAAAAATCTCATGTCCTGCATTTATTGCCACAAAAATGCGGAAAAAGGGGCGAAAAAAAACGCGAGTCCAGGGCAGGATGCCCTCATCATTGGGTAGCGATGACATAACGTGAGCACCGGTTACCTATGAACAGCTCAAAGTCAAAGACTTGAAATCCCTGTTGCCAGGAATCTTCCTTTGAGGCATCCACGTTACGACGGATCAGCCACGCTTCCTAGCCTATCTGAACAGCCCTTCAACTTCACGATGCAGTATACTGGACATCGTGAATCTGACTATGTCACGGTCAATCGTCGCAAAGACGTTGCCAAGCACCTATCCGGAGCTTGCCGAATGCCAGGGCAGCTCATGCAGATTATTGAGACATAGCAAAATATCCACTCTGGTTCATTCATTGAACTGGTCCACGTTACCTTGGATTCATTCACCGCACCCGGCAAGGCCAGTTCAAATGTTTGTGAAGAAATTTGAACGTTCCTTCGCCGTTGATGGTATGGGGCCCAACAAACCATTCAATTTCACAGCGGTCGCTGATACCGAGCTTGGCCTGATAAAGGTTTCGGACTTTCGCGAATTCGTAAGCTACCATCTCATCGGGAGCGACGCCGTCGAAATGGCCTCGCTCAACCATAAATGGCCGTGGCGCAATCAGCGCTGCCATCTCTGCATAGTTGAAGGTGTTGCCCAAATCGAATTCAAAGATTTCGTACTCACCGGTCCAAACGTAGCTGTACGGACTGCGGGTAGAGGCGTTCTTCCAGATCCATTCATTAAAGTCAGCAGAGCAGATCGACAGGCAATAGCTGGTGACCAGAGGAGGCACACGCATTGCTGTTTTTCCACCGTAGGAGAGACCGTAGAATGCTATACGACCGGAATCTATGTAAGGCAACGAGGAAAGCCAGTTAATAATCTGTTGGTGCTGTGGTACAATGATCGAGAATAGGGTCTTTTTGATCGGATTAGCTTTGCGTTGCAGCGTGCGGAAGCGGTCGCCAAATATATACAGGTTCTGTGGCGCAAACGTGATAAAACCGCGTTCGGCCAGTTTAGCAGCAAAATCGTGGTATGCCCTGTGGTTGCCGCTCACCACGTGTTGTGGTCGTCCTTCCAATCCATGTTGACAGACAACTACCGGGCGCTTCTCACCTTCCCTAATACCTTCCGGAAGCAGCAGTATCCCATATGCAATTACATCTGGAAAAACGTCCATCATCACCTCATATCCTATATACTTTGCCTTGCTATATACCTTGCGAGAACGCACGTTCGGTGGCAGAAGATCACGCTCGAAATGGCCAATGACGTTCTCATAGAAGAACTCCCGGTACCACTCAACTGTTTTCTCAAATCTATCTATGGAGCTCAGGTCAAGCTTTGAGAAAAACTGCTTACGAATATATGGGCTCTCCCACAGCAGCCATTGATTGTGCTGCTCTATCTCATGCATCTGCTGCTCTTGACGATCCTTCAGATTGAAAGACCCAAGCAGGTGCTCTGGGATTTTACCCGGTTCAGCAACTTTCCTGCCTGCCAAAGATCCTAACAGTGCATCTAAAGCCTCGTCGGTACCATATGGCCCAACGCCTTCACCACTGACGACAAATTTGATCGTAGCCTCAAACTCCAATCCTGCAATGAGCTTATTCAACCGTTTAACCTCGGAGTTGATATTTTCGAGCTTGGGTGTTACCAGCCGACCCGGTGCCCCACCCTTGCCTGGCTGAATGATCAACTCTGGACCCTTTGCCGCTTCGATAATCAGGGTACGGGGTACCACCATGCTTGCCAGCTCTGCATCGCCGAATTCCTCTAAGAGTCCAAACACATTGCGGTCGATTGGTTCCTGCCAAATGTTTTGACGTGAATTGAAATAACCGCTTACACAAACCGCGTCGATCCTGGTGTCCAGCGCCCCCGTGTACAGCGCTATCAATCCACCTTCACCCCACCCTATGACGCCGACCTTCGCATCTGCATTACAGGCATTTTTCGTGAACCAATCCACTGCTGCCAACACTTTCTGTACCTCATAGCCAATCAAGTGCCGGCCTAGTTCAAACGCCGAGCGGTAAAGGAACTCACGATTGGTCAATGTTGCACCCCGACTTCTTCCAGGCGCACTCCTATTAACCATCTGACGGTTGATTACCGCTGGAACTAACACACGGCAGCCGCTTTCCGCCAACCGCCGAGGAAACTGCGACTCGATGGGTACGCCTTTGATTAACCCAACGAGCATCTCCGGCAACTGGTCAGCGTCGGGAATTGCGACAATGTCCGCCACCTGCGTGCCTCTCTTAGGTGTCAGCAGGAGGCCCTCGCCATGAATATCTCCAAAGGCTGGCCACCGCACCGCGTATACATCGTAGCCCTCGCCCTGACCGACCAGTGCCGGCTGCCCGGTTGTGCCTACCAGTTCCAACCCCTCGAAGGGAATTCGTTCGTCCCGCACGCCGATGATGTGCGCCAGCCTTTTCCGATTAGGTTCTACAGAAGCACTGTAGGCGTTAGGCGAAGAAAAATCGTAGCTCCAGTACTTCTTGCGTCGCCCCACCGATCTTTCAAGCTCGCGGAGCAAGAACTGGTCAACCCCCGTGACTAAATAAGAGGCGATGTCCCCTTCAAGCATTAGTGCTTCAGTACCTGCAATTCGGGACGGAGCTTGCTGCTGTTCCGCTGCTACCATCTCCGAGCAGACTATTGCTAGGGCAAAAACAGTTAAGGTCGCGATAGTCCGTTGATTCATTGAATGACCACTTCTACGCCAACCTATCCAAACAAATTCTCGCACAAGCACCTCGAAGTATCCTTAATGGTCAAGCTACATGAATTACGAGAGAATAGCAAGCACGTTCTGTGTGTGGTCAGGAGCTGCTGGAAAAGTTCACCTATGAAGCTCACAGTCAAATACTAACATCCGTGTTGCCACAAAAGATTTTCTTTGAGGCATCCTTGTTCGGTCAGATTTTCTCTTCTATTCACGTTTTGCTTTGATGACGGTGGCAGCCATTCTTTTGACCGCTTCTAATTCCACCGAATCCAATTGCTGGAAGAGTCGGCGTTGGCGCATGTCGAACGAACGACGGGGCTGACCATCCCGGCCCCAGCGGTTGTCCCCATTATGGAAGCACCAGCCAGCGGCGCCGCTCTCGATGGCACCCTCCAAGTCGGTCTGGAAGTCTTCGGCGGTGGGTTGCCAGCCTTTGCTAAAGTCGCGTCGGAATGGCTCCTGGTAATGAATCGGAATGAGCCGTCCGGATTCGCCCATCCACGTCAGGTATTGACGAGTAATCCTCGCTGTCTCGTTGGCCGATTTGGGATTCCGTGGCCGGTGAGGGCTCAGGAAATCAACCTGAACGTCAAGCAGATAGCTGCGCACGTCCTTTTTCGAGGGGTCTCGCACATAGGAAATCGTAACCAAACGCTGCTCGGCCGCCTTTTTGACACGGTTTCGCAGTGTGCGTGCGTCTTCAAACGAGACGAACTTGGTTGCAAGGCTCTTGCTGCGAATGTTATGTTCATTCGCCATATCCAAATACCAGTTTCGCCATTCCTTCAATTCCAAGGTCAGCGTCTCCAACGCCAAGGCGTGCTTGTCGAGCGCCGAGACGTGTGCATTGCCCAAGCGGCCTTCCCCTTTGGTGAGTGTGACGTCGACGATCATTCCCCGACGATCACACTCAGCGGTGAGCCACTTGAGTTTCTCCATTTGCGACTCACGCACGCGACCTTCGTTGTCAACCGCAGAAACATCATTGTTGAACGCGCTCCACGTGGCCCATACACGAATCCAATTGAAACCGTAACGCTGCATGTCGTCCAGATCGCGAACCACGAACTGCCGCCTGGCTCCCAATGCTCCGTAGTAGCTGATGCCGTGCAGAAAGCTCGGTTTTCCGTTGATCGTGAATTGAGTTCCGGCAATCTCCAACCGTGTCTTCGATTCCGCCGTCTCTGCGGCGCGCAACGCAGGGTGTGACAATGCGACGAAAAGTGCGACCGTCACGACGACAGCAATCCGAACGTACGTGTGCATGATCATTTCTGGAGTTCCCAAATCTTCAGGTTGTGATAACGGACGACCGTCCATTGCAATTGCCAAGGTCAAAACTTGCCGCCAACTGATAGACATTTTGATTCTTCAACCACAAAAATGATTATATCCTTAAAGGAAGATAGATCAAGGGGAGGACAGCACCACTTCTTCTCCGGCCTGCTTGACGACGTTCGCGTCTACGACCGGGCAATAGTGCCATAAAGGCCGACCTTTGGCCACACACCACAAAGGGCTGACAGTTCAAGATACTGTTAGTCCTCTTTTTTTCTGCAGCACCGAGAAAGGGCCATTGAATACGTGCGCGCAAGATCAGTCTTTTTGTAAGCAACTGTTATTAAAGCACTTACGAGGCGAGAATTTTTTCAGAATTGACAGATAAGGGCCTTTCGGGTTGTAGCTTGGTTGTAAGGATTTGACAACGAAAATGGAGCCGTTTTGAAGTGGCTCATACACGACCCAATGTGTCCTGATTGGCTGGTGGGACCGGGCCAGGAGATCTCACCAAAGCAGAAAGGCCATATCTGTTTTGAAGGTTGTGTGCCTCCGCTTTGCCTTTTTGCACGACACACGCCACTGTTTTCTTGCTATCTATATCGAATCCAATATGCTTGTCCATGAGAGTCTCCTGTAATAGAGGTTATTATGATTCATAATCAAGCAACCACGCATTGTAGCCAACTTAAGAGGCTCCGGTTACATAGTTTCTGTCAGATAAAGTTGCTGAACGCAAGCACAATCAGGCAATCGAGGCAAAAGCAATAGAAGCATACATCGAAGCTGGTCAACCGTAAGCAGGTGTTCCGTGTTCGGAAACAAGGTGCTTAACCGGGGCTTGAATAAGGAAGGGAAATGAAGCGATCGATCATGTTGTTTTCGGTAACTTTGCTGCTGGGTTTGGCCCTCTTCGACGCGGAGGCCGAATCGGTGTCTGCTTCTACGGTCACGATCGTTTATCCCGCGGGCGGATCGCTCAACGAGCTGCTGGCCGCTAAAGAGGTGCGGCGCTACGTCTACCTGCGCAGCGGCCAGTTGTTGGATGTAAAACCCGTCGCGTCGCTGCCCGCTTCCGGCGGCCTGATCGTCGTCGCAGCAAACGGCAGCACGCTGCTGGCGTCGTTGCGCAACCCGATCGGGTACGAGCCCACAGAAGGGCAGACGCTCCTCAAGTCGGTCGCCGCGGATGGTCGCAACGTCCTGGTCGTCTCCGGCGGCGATGCGGACGCCACGCTATTGGCCGCTTACCGCTACGCCGAGAGGATCGGCGTCGGATTCGACCTCGCCGGCGACGCGATCCCCGACGCCCGGGCCGAGCTCTCCTTGTCCGGCTTCGACGAGGTGGGGAGGCCACTCTTTGAGACGCGTGGCATTCTGCCCTTCCACGACTTCTTCCAGGGTCCCGACCTCTGGAACACACGCGACTACAAGTCGGTGATCTCGCAGCTGCCGAAGCTGGGAATGAACTTCATCGGCCTCAAGACCTACCCTCGCTACTCGGCCTACGAAGAACGCGTGAGAGAATTCGGCCCAACGGGGCCGGAGCTGACGGTCTGGATCGGCCTGCCCGAAGACGTGAACCCCGACGGCACCGTGAAGTGGTCTTACCCCGCCTACTTTGCCCACACGAAGCGCCCCAACCGGATCTGGGGCTCCGCGAAGCTCGACACCGACCGGTTCAGCTCTCCGGCCCGGTACATCTTCGACCGCAACGACTACGGCCCCGACGTGATGGGCACGCAGATCTACACCGACCTGGAGGGGTACAACGAGGCGTTCAATAAGACCGGCGTAATGCTTAAGCATGCCTTTGCCCACGCCAAGCGGCTGGGCGTCAAGACCGCCGTGGGCACCGAGCTGCCGATGGGCGTCGAGAAGAAGGGCGCCGAGGTCAAAGCCGACTGGGTCCGCGGCATCCCGCCGGCGCTGCAGTGGCACCTGAAAGAGAAGGGGCTCGACCCCAAAGACCCCAACGTCGTCAAGGAGATCTACAAAGGGATCTTCACGCGCATCATGCGGACTCACGACCTGGACTTCTACTGGCTCTGGACCTGGGAGGTGTGGCAGCACTACGACATGACCCCGGCCCAGATCGATGCGGTGAAGCAGGACATCGCCCTGGCGCGTGAGGCGCTGGCGGAACTGGGCGACCCGTTCCAGATCGCCATGGCCGGCTGGAAGATCGGCAGCGCCGACAACCCCGCCGAGTTCGACGACGCCAAGCTCCTGCCCTACGAGGCGCCGATCATGGGCCTCTGGGACGAGGCCGAGTCGTTCGAAGACCTCAGCCGGGCGCGCAAAAAATGGCCGTGCACCTGGTTCGAAGAAGACTGGGGCCTGGCTCAGCCGCAGCTGGACATCGGCCGCATCTGGTCCGACGCCCACGCCGCGCTGAAGAAGGGCGGCCACGGCCTGATCGCCAAGCACTGGCGGACCCGGATCCTCAGCCCCAACGCCGGCGCGATGCGCGACCTGACCTGGGCCTACGGCACGACGTCGGCGCCTCCCAAGCGCACGCTCCCCGGGCCCAAGGACAGCTGGTGGGGGGATTACTACAAGCGGTGGTCGATCAGGCAGTTCGGCCCCGAGGTGGGCGCTGAAGCCGGGGCGATCTTCGCTTCCCTCGACAAGAGCGGGCTCAACAAACCCGGCGGCCTGCCGAACGTCAACGTCTGGGATACGGAGAGCGAGACCGCCGGCGCCTCGCCCGCGGCGATCCGTCCCAACGAGGAGGAGTCTTGGGAGACGGCAAAAAAGGATTACGCGTTTGTGGAGAAGCTCGAGGCCCTCCGGCCCAAGATTGCGGGGCGGGGGAACCGGGAGCGTTTCGATTACTTCCTCAAGACGTTCCAGGTGATGCGGCTGATGGGCGAGTTTGCCGTCGCCCGCCACCAGTTCGAGCTCTCCATGCGTGAGGATTGGTACGCCCAGGCGCTGGCCGCCCGCACGAAGATGTCGCGGCTCTTCGAAAAGATGATGCGGCTGCATCTGGAGAAGGTGACCAACGCCAGCGACCTAGGTGAGATAGTCAGCCTCGAGATCCTCAACTGGCACCAACTGGTCGTGCTCAAGTGGGACAAGCTGCTCGAACGGGGGCTGGGCAAGCCGATCCCCGACAGCGCCAACCCGTCGACCGTTTACGACGGGGCGCCGCTGATCCGGGTGCTCGGTACCGAGACGCACATAAACAAAGGCCAACCGCTGGAGCTGAGCGTGATCGCATTGGGCACCGGCGACACACCGCCGGTCTTGAAGGTCCGACCGTTAGGCCGCGGCGCGTGGCAGGACGTTCCCGTGGACCACAAGGCGCGCCGCGTTTACTCGGCGGTGATCCCCCCGCAGGCCGACGACTTCGAGTACTACCTCGAATCGGGTGAGACGAGGTTCCCGGTCACGGCCGGCTCACCCTCGCCGATCTACCAGACCGTGGTGATGGGCGAGGCCGAGTAGCGGCCGGCACGCACATAACGGTGGCATGCACGTTACAATAGCTGCCACCATGAGCCTGAACTGGCTTCAGGTTCACCTTAAATGGGAAATATCAATTTGAGGGATTCTGAGGTTTTTGGTAGAATAGTCTGTCCCTATCAGTACGTCCATATTCTCATGGGCGTATCTGTGGTGACCAAGTCACGTTTCGTGTGCTCCGTGCACAAGAGAAGTGCCAACGGCAAACCCATGACGGTCAACTTGATGGCTGATCTGGAAATCAGGAGATGATTACGATGTATCGAAACCCACTTGGATTCGTTGGATGCTTGGTATTTGCACTTGTTTCACTTCTGGTGGCGAAGCCGGCATCGCAGGTGACCTTTGCAGGAAGCGCCGTCGAGCAGGCAGGGCCACTCAGCGTTGGATGGGCATCAGCCGACTTGACGCCTGAAAAACCCGTCGTCCTCACCGGCTTTTCACGAGCCCGCGTTTCCGAAGGCGTTTTGGACCCAATCAACGCGACGGTCCTGGTCATCGAATCGGTCCAGGACGGGGACGGAGCCGACATGGTGATCATGGTCTCCTGCGATTTAATCTCCATCAGCGACGGGCTGCGGGATCAGGTACGGGCCAAGGTTAAACAGTCTCTGCCGGAGATCGATGCCAACACCGTGGTCCTCAACGCAACGCATACTCACTGCGCGCCGGAAACTCGCACGAGCTCCGATATAGCCGAGAAGCTTGGCAAGTTCGGCTTGGAGATACCGCTCGCCTGGTCACGTTGGGGCATCGATCTGGGGGTGATGTCGCCGCCCGACTACTTGGAATTCGCCAGCGATCAGATTGCCAAAGCCATCCAACAGGCGTGGAAGAATCGTAAGCCCGGCGGTGTGAGTTTCGGTTTGGGGCATGCTGTGGTGGGGCACAATCGTCTGACGGCCTACACAGGTGGCGGGTCGCGCATGTACGGCAAAACCGACGAACCCGGCTTCAGCCACATAGAAGGCTATGAAGATCACTCGGTCAACTTGCTGTATACCTGGAATGCCGACCGGGAACTGACCGGCGTACTGATCAACGTTGCCGTACCGTCCCAGGCAAGCGGGGGTTCCCGCATCTCCGCCGATTTCTGGCATGAAACGCGCAACGAGCTTCGCAAGCGCTTGGGAGCAGGACTTTTCGTCCTTCCGCAGTGTTCCGCCGCTGGCGACCAATCGCCAGTCGTCCTTGTGGCAAAGAAGGCCGAAGCGCGTATGGAACGTCTCACGGGACGGAGCCGGCGCGAGCAGATCGCCGTACGGATTGCCGATGCCGTGACGTCTATCCTCCCTGCCGTGGAGGAGACGGTCGACTGGAATCCGGCTTTCGCTCACCGCATGGGACGTGTGGAACTGAGCCGGCGGCGTCTGAGTGAGCAAGACATCAAGACGCCCAGAAAGACGCACCATCGCCCCCAACTCGAAACAGTGGAGGAGGCGTTCGAGCGGCTGCGGGAAGAATACCGAACGATGCGCCGCAAAATCGAGGAGCAACCCGAACTCAAACGGAAGCGTGGTTGGTTTAACGCTATCACCGGGGTCTACTGGAGGATGGCGCGGGCGTCCAGAGTGTTAGACCGCTTCGAACTACAGAAGACGCAGCCTACCGTGCCCGTCGAAGTCCATGTGATCCGGCTTGGCGACATGGCAATCGCTACAAACCCATTCGAGTTGTACCTGGATTTCGGCGTCCAGGTGAAGGCCCGCAGCAAGGCCGTTCAAACGTTTGTGGTTCAGCTTGCCGGCAATGGCAGCTACGTGCCGACCGAGCGGTCGGTGGCCGGAGGCGCCTACGGGGCGATTCCCGAAAGCACGGAAGTAGGCCCCGAAGGCGGTCACGAGTTGGTCGAACAGACTCTGGAATTGCTGGACTCGCTTTGGGCGGAGAATTGAATTTCCGCGATCCGAGCAGTACGACTGGGTGGCAGGCCGCGGGCCTGGCGCGTAGCCGGGTTCTCCAACGAAAGCAAAGTGCCCCGTCAAAACCCTGACGTGATCAGTCATGTCCGTTCGCTTTTGCCTTTCCTCGGAATTCCATCAAAGCACCCAATTATACCAATCTCCGAAGCAATCTTTTGAAGTTTTTTGACATTCTCTCCTAAATCACTTGACTCTACTTTGTTTAGACTTATATTAATAATCGTAACGATTATTATATTATTGCAGACTGTTCATGAAATATAAACGAAGCAAACAACGAGAACGGATGTTGGAGTTGCTTGGGCAGACTGAAATACACCCTACCGCAGATTGGCTATATCAACAACTCAAGAAGGAATTTCCCAGTCTTAGTATGGGGACGGTGTATCGGAATTTGAATATTCTCGTTGAGCAAAAACTGATTCAGAAATTACCATTCGGTAGCACCCACGATCGATATGAAGTCAACAAAAACCCTCATTATCATCTTGTCTGCGAAAACTGCGGGTGTGTTCAGGATTTCAACATGCCGCAATACACAGAGATCAACGACCAGGCTCAGAAAATGAGTAGTTTCAATATCTCCAGACATCGGATTGATTTTTTTGGAATTTGTGAAAAATGCCAAACTAAAAATAAGAAGCGAAAACCGAAAGGAGTCTAAAATGAAAGAAGAAAGCAAATGCCCGGTAACGGGCCGTACTAGTAACCCCACTGCCGGCCGTGGCACGTCGAACCGGGACTGGTGGCCGAACCAGTTGAACCTTAAGATTCTTCATCAGCACTCTACCAAGAGCAATCCGATGGGCAAAGAGTTCAACTACGCTGAGGAATTCAAGAAACTCGATCTGCAAGCCCTGAAGAAGGACCTCTATGCTATGATGACCGACTCGCAGGACTGGTGGCCGGCCGATTACGGTCACTACGGGCCGCTCTTCATCCGGATGGCGTGGCACAGTGCAGGCACCTACCGCATGGGCGACGGCCGCGGGGGCGCAGGGTCCGGCTCGCAACGCCTTGCGCCGCTGAACAGCTGGCCCGACAACGTGAACCTCGACAAGGCGCGCCGTCTGCTCTGGCCCATCAAGCAGAAATACGGGAAAAAGCTTTCCTGGGCCGACCTGATGATCCTCGCCGGCAACTGTGCACTGGAGTCGATGGGATTCAAGACCTTCGGCTTCGGCGGCGGGCGCGAGGACGTATGGGAACCTGAAGAGGATATTTATTGGGGTTCTGAAGATGAATGGCTGGCTACGAGCGACAAGCCCAAGAGCCGTTACACCGGCGACCGGAACCTCGAAAATCCCCTTGCCGCCGTGCAGATGGGCCTGATCTACGTGAATCCGGAAGGCCCGGACGGCAACCCGGATCCGGTGGCTTCGGGCCGTGATGTCCGCGAGACTTTTGCGCGCATGGCCATGAACGACGAAGAGACCGTCGCGCTCGTCGCAGGCGGACACACCTTCGGCAAGTGTCATGGAGCAGGCGATGCGGTCCATGTCGGTCCAGAACCTGAGGCCGCTCCCATCGAAGAGCAGGGTCTCGGCTGGAAGAGCAGCTTTCGCAGCGGCAAGGGCGGCGATACGATCAGCAGCGGCATCGAGGGTGCCTGGAAACCGAATCCGATCAAATGGGACATGGGCTATCTGAACGTGTTGTTCAAATATGAATGGGAGCTGGTCAAGAGCCCGGCTGGTGCGCATCAGTGGCTGGCCAAGGACGTGGACGAAGAGGACATGGTGGTTGACGCGCACGATCCGTCGAAGAAGGTTCGGCCGATGATGACCACGGCGGACCTTTCGCTGCGATTTGATCCGATTTACGAGCCGATCGCACGACGATACCAGCAAAATCCCGAGGAATTTCAGGACGCCTTTGCCCGGGCGTGGTTCAAGCTGACCCACCGCGACATGGGTCCCCGCTCGCGCTATCTCGGCCCGGAAGTTCCGGCAGAGGAACTGATCTGGCAGGACCCGGTGCCCGCTGTCGATCATGAGCTGATCGACACAGAGGACATCGCAGACCTCAAGGGTAAGATCCTCGCTTCCGGTTTGTCTGTATCCCAACTGGTCTCGACCGCTTGGGCATCGGCGTCCACGTTTCGCGGGTCCGACAAACGCGGCGGTGCGAACGGCGCTCGCATTCGTCTTGCGCCGCAAAAGGATTGGAAAGTCAACGAACCGGCCCAACTGAATTCTGTGCTGAAAACACTTGAGGCAATTCAAAAAGAGTTCAATAGCGCGCAGTCAGGTGGTAAGAAAGTTTCGCTCGCCGATGTAATTGTCCTGGGTGGATGCGCAGGTGTCGAACAAGCTGCTAAGAATGCCGGTCACGACGTGACGGTTCCCTTCACGCCGGGACGTACGGATGCGTCGCAGGAACAAACCGACGTGGAGTCATTTGCCGTACTCGAACCGAAAGCAGACGGGTTCCGTAATTACCTCAAAGCCAAATACAGCGTATCGGCAGAGCATCTGCTGGTGGATCGGGCGCAATTGCTGACACTGACCGCTCCGGAGATGACAGTTCTCGTTGGTGGGATGCGCGTCTTAAATGCCAACTTCGAACAGTCCCAGCACGGTGTCTTCACTAAACAGCCGGAAACGCTCACCAATGACTTCTTTATGAATCTGCTCGACATGGGTACGGAGTGGAAGCCAACCTCCAAAGACGAGGACGTGTTCGAGGGTCGTGATCGTGCAACGGGCGAACTTAAGTGGACCGGCACCCGTATCGACCTGGTCTTAGGTTCGAACTCGCAACTGCGGGCCATAGCGGAAGTCTATGGAAGCCAAGATTCCCAGGAGAAGTTCCTGCACGACTTTGTGGCGGCGTGGGACAAAGTCATGAACCTTGATCGCTTCGACCTAACCTGATCGTGGTATAAACGTCTTTGAGGGTATCTGAAGTGTATTCTGAACTGCAAATCGGATGATTAGGAATCATGCCAAGTACAGCGTTGGTATTGATTTTTGGAGTGCTTGGGGTGTGGCTCAGTGCGTTCTGATTGGCTGATGGGACTGGTTCAAGAACTTCGGCAGCGGAGACCGCTGGAGTCTATTTTGAGGGGCGAGTATCTGTCCATTTCCTCCTTGTGTTTGCTTGCCATCCATATCGAATCCAATATACTTGTCCATGATGGCCTCCTGTATTAGATGTTATTATGGCTTTAAGTAAAACAACCACACATTGTAGCCAACCTAAGAGGCTCCGGTTACATAGTTTCTCCCAGATAATACACACTGGTTCTGGAATAGGAGACTTGAAATGAACGCACACACGCTAGCAAGACATCTGGCAATGTGGGTAGCACTCGTGCTCGTGTCGGCACAAAGTGCCTGTATTAAAATTGACACGCCACCCCATGCCCGTGACCGAAAGGTCGTTGAGCATCCTGACAAGGGCTCCTCTCGCTCTGATACGGCCCGTGTCATCCCCGCAGACATCCCTCGGGCCCCCCGTGCGAATACCACGATATTGACGCTGTTCACTTCACGCGGATGTGGTTGTACAGGGTCTGGAGGCCCTCCACAGACGTTTACAACGAATGAACAGGTCGTAGAGGCACTTCAACAGGCATGCAAGGGAGTCGATTTCATCGTATGGGAAGGTTCGCGCGGTGCGGCGTATGAGCAAGTGCAACTGAACAAACATCGTTACGATGGTGTCCTCATCTTCGGGAACATTGATGGAGACTACAGGCTGGCATTCACCGGCTTACCTACCATCGTCGTCTATAATCTCTTTGAGTTCATGAACTTCCCATATAACCTTTTTGCTACCGGGACATTTCCTGAGGGTGCGATACTCAAGGGAGGCACTGATTACAAAGACACGAAAATCTTAACCGCTCAACTGGACAGAAGGAATCTTTGTGATCCATCTGTGAGCGAAAAGATGTTCAAGGATCTGGTCTATAAGATCAAACTGATTCAGGTTATTCAAGACCTTAGAAAGATCAGAATATTAATGCTGACCAGTGGAATCAACGATATTATTGCCAGCGTAAACTACAGGGGGGACTTCAATCAATCGTTTCCGAAGGATCATAATGAGCGTTATACTCGAAATTTAAAGGAATTATTAGGTGTAGAGATTGTCCGCGTAGAAGCCGAGGAATTCTACGAGCTGTTCAGAACAATGGATATCAGCAAAGCAGAAGAGATTGCAGAAGAATGGATCAAAGGTGCACGCTGGGTAGAGGCATCAAGGGCGGAGATAATAAAGTCAGCCAGGGCCTATCTTGCTATCGATGCACTAAGAGAAAAGTATAATTGCAATGCAGTGTCAACACATATCAGGTCGGTCACTGGAAGTAGGAAGCTTGAGGATCGTTTCAATCCTGGTATAGGTTTAGAACTTGGTTTCAAAACCAGAGGAATACAGGCTGTTTGTCAGAACTATCCGGATATATTAATCAGCCAGGTTCTGGCATATTTACTGACCGGCAGGCCAAGTATGCTGGGCGATGTCATATATGACATTGACAACTCTGTGGAAATTGTCCTGCATTGTGGCATACCCATCAATCCTTATGGGGATGAGCGCAGGATACCTTATACCATAAGGACTCACGCTGAGAGTCCCGTAAGAGATAGGCCGGAAGAACCGGGTTCTTCTACCGGTCTGACAGCAGAATGGCCTGTGGGTGAACCTGTGACGTTTTGGGAGATTCATTCCCTCAACAGGACAATACGGTTGCACACGGGTGTAGTGGTGAATGGTCACGATATCTACACCGGTGGTGAAGACTTGGACAGTGTGATGTGTACGGCAAAGATAATAGCCGCACTTGATGCCAAACTAATACGGGACCAGCATTTGCCTTATCTATACGGCATCCACACCAATGTGACGCTTGGTGACTTGAGACAGCAAATCAAAGACATAGCGGTTTTGCTGGGGTTTGATAGTGTCGAATCAGATGGATAGGGCGTTCGTCTCATGTCGAGCCCCCATTCGATTGACCGAACGATCTTTGAAAGGAACACTATTATGCCTCGCGCTGTTCTCTCCTGCCTCGGACTACTCGCCTTCATCTCGACGGTGACCGCCGACACGCATCCCACCAATATCGTCTACATGATGGCGGACGAACTCGGACACTACGAACCCCGTACACGGGCAACCCCAACATCCCGTACGGTGCAAAAATGTGTCCCACATAAGTCCTTCCATGAGAGATAGTTGATGTTGCTCCGGATGAATATATTTGCCTGTTTAAGTCGGATTCTGTAGCCTGTTTCGATTATGAAACAGAGATTATGGCTTTCACTGATCACATGCTTAGCTTATTGCATCGACAAGGAACTGTACAAAGCGATCGATTACACCACGCATCGCCCGGATGAGCCGCCGAATTGGTACTTTTCTAGAGGGCTAAAATGAAAAATGTTACCAGAAGACAAGTATTAGGGCCACTCGGTATCGTTGCTGGCTCATGTGTTCTTTCTTCCTGTCTGAGTAAGAACCTGGCATCAGTTCCAGGCAAAGAGAAAAAAACTGACTTTCCCTGGGCTTACACCGAACTGGACCCGGACATCACAGCAGAAAAGACATATTACGATTGTGAAAAAGGGCATTGCATGTATGGCGTGTTTGCACCTGTAATATCACAGTTAGCCGAAGAACACGGCGAACCATATAAATCTTTTCCTGTTGATATGATGAGATACGGTGTTGGCGGAACAGCTGGCTCAGGATCTTTATGTGGCTCGCTCAACGGAGCAGCCGCCCTTATCGGCCTGTTCACTAAAACAGAAGAGCAAATGAAACAGATGGTTGGCGAGCTGTTCTTGTGGTACGAGCAGACTGAGTTGCCGGTTTACGTTCCCAACAAACCAATTCTAGACATCGAGATACCAAAGTCTGTTTCCAACTCTGTCCTCTGTCATGTCTCTGCTACTATGTGGTGTAAAGTCTCAGGCCACAAAGCTTTCAGCAAACCGCAAAAGGAACGTTGCAAACGCCTCACCGCCGACACGGCCAAAAAGACTGTCGAGATTCTCAATAGCTACCTCAATGACCGATTTGCACCTGCTTATGGGTTGAGCCAGGAGGTGAAAGAATGCAAATCCTGCCATACAAAGGGCAGCGAAAAGTCAGATTCTCGCGGCAGAATGAACTGTAGCAGTTGCCACTTCTCCCTTGCCAGCAACCACCCATGATTCCTGATTCGTAAGAACAGGCAGAGACTATTTGTCTAGGTATAATCGCTTTCTACGTAGTCGGTCCATAGATGATGCCCCACTCACGGCTGGCCGACTATTCCCTTTTTTCTGTACAGGGGTGATCCTCTACTTCACCGTGGCATTCGCGGATCTGCTCAGGCGAACAGTCCTCCGGCTTGCCCTTCAAGTTTTCCGGCTTCTGGCATCCCTCTTTGTTTTCTTGGCAGCAGCACATTTCTGATTTCCTTTCTTTCCTGGACAATTCTCGAACTTCGTGTCTAGCATGTGGTCAATCGCCTTTTTCCACTCGGCGAGGGTCTCTTCGTTGAGTCGATAGTGGACGTAGTAGCCGCGTTTCTCATCGATCACAAGGCCAGCTTGTCGCAACACACGCAAATGCTGGGAGACTGCACCCTGCGTCACATCTAGACGGTGTGCCAACGCATTAACACATAGGGCACGACCTTTTAGGAGTTGAACAATCCTCACTCGCGTCCCAACTGACAGGACCTTCAACCACCGAGCTAACTTGTTCGCTTCTGGACTCATATAAGTATCTACGTATATACTAATACAGTTGCATTTGGATGTCAAGCGACTATTCAGATTTTTTTTGACCAGTCACTTTATCTCCCTCATCCCCAGGCCAGTACACTATCGCTCGAACTACGGCACCAGAGCGATGGACATTGAATACGTGCGCGCAAGATCAGTCTTTTTGTAAGCAACTATTATTAAAGCACTTACGAGACACATATTTTTTCAGAATTGGCAGATAACGACCTTTCGGGTTGTAGGTTGGTTGTATAAATTCTCGCGTGAAAATACGGTCATTTTGGAGGTGCTATATCACTGTTCTACTGCTTCTGTTTGTGGCAGTTTTGCTCGCCACTCTTCGGCCTTTTCTGGCTTGTCCCAGGTCTCGTAAAGCCTAATCAGATCGTTCACACTTGCGTTAGTAATTTCGTGATCGTCGCCGAATGCCCGGCTCGCAGTCTCCGCTGCTTCGAGCAACAACTGCTCGGCCTTATCGTAGTGGCCTTGGTCTCTGTAGAGCTCGGCAACCTCAATCATCGAACGCAGCGTTACGTGATATTCCTCTCCGTAGAGGCGGCGACTAGTTTCAAGCGCAGGGACCAGGAGGTGCTCGGCCTCGTCGTACCGCTGTAATTCACGATATAGCGAACCTAATTGACGCATAACGTACAGCGTCTTGAAGTGTTCCTCGCCAGTTAGTCGACGTCTGGCATTCAGCGCCTTGACAAACAGTTCTTCGGCCTCACCATAGCGGCCTAATGTACTACACAGCCTACCAAGGGAGACAATGTAATTGAGTGTATCGTTATGCTCCTCACCATGGACGCGTCGCCTGATATCTACGGCCTTCCTGCACAGCTCCTCTGCCTCCTCGAGACGACCCTGTCCCCAATATGCGTGTGCCAGTCCTTCCATGTGGGTTGTTGCGCAAGGGTGCTCGGGCCCCAGCCTGCGCTGGACAACCTCCAGCGCTTCGGCCTGTAGCTTCTCGGCTTCCTCATATCGCTTCTGGCTCTGATATACCCAGCCAAGCCGGGTTATCGCCTGCCGCAATATCGGATCGACCTCACTCAATAGACACCGCATACCGCTAATGGCCTCGGTCAAGAGCGGCTCGGCTTTATCAAGCCTGGACTGGTAAAAGTACACCCAGGCCAGTTCCTGCATATACATGAGAATCTCCCGATCATCCGTTCCCGCTTTCCTTTTTCGAAGCTCAACGGCGCGCTTCAGGTTCGCCTCGGCAGCGTCGTACTTACCAAGGTGCCAGCACGTACGGCCTATCCTATATCGGATAGATGCCTCGATGAGCGGTTCGTCCGCGAACTTGCCCTCGAGGCGCTGCGATGCAACATCCAGAATGGATTCAAGGGAAACTCCCGGTTGCTCCCCCGTTAGGGGATCGACCGACGCGAACACATCATTGCTGAAGAAGTCGCTAATTGCCTGTGCTGTTCTTGCCTTTCGCTCGGCCCTGATGGCGAAGACGGTTGAGACAACCACGCCAGCTATCAATACGGCAACCACCGCTGCAATGCCCGTAACCAGCGCTTGGTTCCTTCGCATGAGTTTCTTCAGCCGATACATGGCACTCGGTGGCCCGGCTATTAGCGGCATACCTTTTAGGTAGTTCTCGATGTCGTCTGCGAGTTCGGAGGCCGAGCGATAGCGTTCTGCACGTTCCTTGCGCATGGCTTTCAGTGGAATCCATTCCAGCTCCCTGCGCAGGTTCTTAGCCAGAGCGCCAATCTCCGTGCGGCGATTCTCGGCCACCGTCCTGGCCTCTTCACCCAGCTTTGTCAGCCGTGTGCTGGGTGTCTTCGGATCGGTTTTGCAGATGATCTGTCGAATGTGGTCAATCCCCCCTTCACGAAAGCTCGCCGAATCGAATGGTAGAACGCCTGTCAGCAGTACATACAATAGCACCCCCAACGAGTAGATATCCGAGCGGGTGTCGATGTCCTCTGTGGCCATGTCTGCCTGCTCGGGACTCATGTATTCAGGTGTGCCGAACAACTGGCCTTGCAAAGTTACCAGTGTCCGCTCGGTCAAAGGCTGGCTAATGGCCTTAGCCACACCGAAGTCAATAATCTTAGGCACCGCCTGATCATCCTGGATTGAGACCAGTATGTTTGACGGCTTAATGTCCCGGTGAATGATACCTTTCTGATGGGCATGATGGACGGCCTGGCAGACCCGAAGGAATAGATTGAGCCGATCCTCGATAGCGAGCTTGTGGCGGTCGCAGTGCTCGGTGATGGGCAGGCCCTTGACATGCTCCATCACAAAGTAAGGCCGGCCACTGTCGGTCGTACCCGCATCATAGACATGCGCGATATTCTGATGGTCTAACAGAGCCAATGCCTGGCGTTCCGCCTCGAAGCGGGCGATGACACGTGCCGAATCCATCCCGGGCTTGATCACTTTCAAGGCCACCTGGCGTCTGATGGGCTCCTTCTGCTCAGCTAAGTACACCACCCCCATTCCGCCTTCACCTAAGATGCTGAGCAGCTTGTATCGCCCGATCTGACCGCCAGGCCGCTCAAAGACCGCACCCAGTGACGCTGTTGGTGCAGCCTCCTTCTCACCTGAATCCTCCAGAACAAAGGATAGAAGCTCCCTCAATTGCTCAGGTTCTGCCCCAAACGCCGATTCTCTGACCATGCTCAAAACCTCAAGATTGGCTAATTGTCAGGGTTCCCGTGAAGCGGAGTCCAAAAGTCTGCCCGATTGCCATACGTTCTTTCAAGACGCCGATTTACACGTGACGCAGTCTCGTGCTCCATTATTAACTCACCGCTTTACCGAGAATTCTGCGCTCTTTTGGCAGGAATTGCATTATTTCTTTCAATTCATCGGCCATCTCGCTCTCGGAGGCTACCGTGCTGCGGATATATTGCTTCAAAGTAGCCTGGAATCGCCTCTTGACTGTGACAATCATATTGGAAGCCTTCTTTTCGCTCTCGATGCCATATTCCTCACAAATGTCTGTCAAAGACCGAGGTGCAACATTGTTCAGCATCGGCTTGACTACCCTCTCGCCAAATACGCACCAATGGGTCTCCATCCCCTGCTCGCAACAGTTGCGTTTAACCTCTGATAGGACTTGATCCAGCAGGGCCGACACCCAGGCGTAATTATAGGAATCTTCTGCGCTTGACTCGATCACGCTCTGAGGCAAAAGGGGGAGTTCAATAGCATCCAGAGACACAATCTTGTCCTTTGGAATGTTTTTCTGTGCGCGTTCTCTGCGGTTTTCATTCATAAGATACTGGTTCAGGGCATATAACAAGAACGACCGGAAACGCCCCTTGGATTGGTCAGCTCGCCGGATCAGGTTTAGATTCAGCACGATTTCGTGGAAGAAGCTCTGGGTCAAATCCTTGGCCTGCTCGTTGTCGTATCCCTTCTGGCGCAAATAGCAGTAAACCGGCTTCCAGTACCGCTCCAGAAGCAATCCGATTAACGCACGGTCTTCGTCCGGGCGTTTCTTGGCATCTTCAATCAGAGACCAGTGCGTCGTCAGAAATGCTCCGCCCGCCCCGCCCATATCTGTTTAATCACGGCCCTGCATTTGAGCATTCTCCAACAGGTCACGTCCGGGTGCGGATGATACATTTCCATCACCTTCGTAGTACTTACAATAACGAATTTTCGGAATTTAAGCAAGCCATAAATCACGATTTTTGAACTAGTTGCGACTCACTCTAAGTTTCGCCGAAGAATATTTCATATTTCGCGCAGCATTCGAGATTTCCCGGTGATTGTATTACAGAGACCATCACTCCCCTGCCACAAGTAAGTGGCAGGGCTAATTAGCCCCCGACCTTGGTCGGGAGGGCCTCTCTAAGGCTCGCCGGTGGCGACGATGAACAATTACTGAAAAGCCCTTGGCAAGGAGGGCAGAAAGGAACGTGCAGAATGAAATTGCTAAACGGCACTAAATTCAGTCATTCCATTTGGGTCTTATCCGGATTGATGCTCAGCGGGCTCTTGGCCAGGGCTGGGATAAGCCTGGCAGCAGAGGGCACATGGACGTACAAAGCCGATATGCCTACCGCGAGAACAATGGCTGGTGGAGGCGTCGTAGATGGAAAAATCTACGTTCTGGGTGGGGCACTGAGTAATTTTTCCATAACACCGGCTGTAGAAATGTATGATCCCACTGTTGATAGATGGACCAAGATGGAGAACATGCCATCAGGACGGTGTGGTCCTGCAACTTGCACTCTTGATGGCAAAATCTATCTATTTGGAGGAGTCAGTCCCAATCCGTATTCTGCGGCCAAGAAAAACGTCTATATATATGATCCAGAAATAGACACCTGGACTCCGAAAGCTGATATGCCATATGCAATCGCATGGTGCGGTATTGCTGTTGTAGATGGCACAATCTATCTCATAGGTGGGATGCTCAGTGCTTCCACTCCGCCGGTTCCAACTGTAATGGCCTATAACGCTGGTACGGAATCATGGACGCGGAAGGCCGATATGCCAACAGCTCGAGGTGCCTTATCTGCCTGTGTTGTGGATGGAAAGATCTATGCCATTGGAGGAGCTACAGAGGACTGGCAGGTGTTTGCTTATAAACATGTTGAAGTCTATGATCCATCAATGGATACCTGGATTCGCGAATCAGACATGCCGACACAACGATGGGGTTTGGGCACTTGTCTTGTTGATGGAAGAATCTATGCAATTGGTGGTAGGTTAGGTAGCGATGTCTGCGCAGCTAATGAAGTTTATGATCCGATTACGGATGCATGGACTACAAAATCTGCAATGCAGCAGAAACGAAACGGGGCCTTTGTATGTTCGATCGGAGATAAGATATATGCGATTGGAGGAGTATATGTACTCCCCCAGGAAACGTTTCTTTCTACGACGGAAGAATATGACACCGGACTCGGCGTCCCGCCACCAGATTTTAACGCGGACGAAATAGTGAACTTCAAAGATTTTTGCAGACTCGCTCAATGTTGGCGCGAGAATGAGTCATCGGTTGACATTAGTCCGGGGCCTTTTGGCGACGATATAGTGGATTCTAAGGACCTCGCTGTCTTGGGCGAATACTGGCTGAAGGAAGTTCTCGCAGTCAGTCTGATTGCCTACTGGAAGTTGGACGAGACACAAGGCGGCATTGCCCACGATAGCATCGGTGGCGAGGATGGTTTTGGACCACCCGATTTGCTCTGGCAGCCCCAGGGTGGCAAAATAGGCGGAGCCCTCGAATTGGATGGGATTGATGATCTTCTTTTCACGACCTTTCCGTTGAATCCGGCAGATGCGTGCTTTACCGTATCTGCCTGGGTTAAAGGATGTGCTCCAGGGCAGGTAATCATATCGCAATCAGGCGGGGCAAATTGGCTCTTGGCCGACCCCGCAACTGGGACCTTGATGACTGAGCTAAAAGGCGGTGGGCGCTTCGACGGTCCGTTGTCTTCACAAGCCGTAATTACGGATGGCTATTGGCACCGCGTAGCTCTTACTTGGGACGGGTCCAATAGAATCCTGTATGTGGATGGTGTAGAGGCAGCCAAAGACACGCAAACAGCTTTAGTAGGATCGACCGGCGGCCTGTACTTTGGTGTTGGAAAAGACCTTGCCGCAGCCAGTTTCTTCTCCGGCCTGATAGATGACATCCGCATCTACGACCGGGCGGTGACGCCTTAGGGGACCTTGCTTCTTGTTTTATTGCCCAGAGGGCAGAAGGGAAAGTGCAAAATGAAATCGTTAAATGGCACTAGCCCAAGTTACGCAGTTGTAGGAAAATAAAAAAAATATTGAGCACCAAACCAGCGATTGCGATTTACCAATTAACTTGACAATAGCTAAAGCCCATGTAGTGAAGACCTACCCCATTGCATAGCTGCAACAATATGCGATTCTTTTGATCGTTCATAACCGTCAGTCAGGGATGGCATATGTTTTTGCGGCGATGCGAACGTAAAAAGAATGGCAAGCAACACACGTATTGGGCATTGGTAGAATCATACCGCACAGCCCGGGGTTCTCGCCAGCGGGTCGTCGCCTATATCGGTGAACTCAAAGCCAACGAACAGAATGGCTGGGTACAATTGGGACAGCGACTGGACAGGGAATCTCGTCCACAGCCATCACTTTTTGATCCGCCTTATTACGATGATCCCATCGATGAAGAATCAGTCGAAGCGAACCTCAAAGGAATTCGGCTTGAAAGGCTGCGTGATTTTGGTGACGTATGGTTGGCGTTAGGGCTATGGCGTTTGTTGGGCTTGGATAGACTGTTATCCGGTAGAATGTCCCCGGGCCGTGAACAAGTTCCCTGGCCTATTGTAGCGGCGATATTGACCATTGGCCGCTTTTGTGAACCCTCCAGCGAATTACATATTGAAGATAGCTGGTACCGGCGAACAGCGTTGGAAGACTTGCTCGGTGTATCGCCTCAAAAAGTACATACAGACCGTCTGTACGCGGGGTTGGATTGGTTACTGGCCCACAAGCCAGCCATTGAAAAACATCTCAAAGAACGCCTCGGTGAATTGTTTGACCTGAAGTATGATTTGCTTTTATACGACGTGACAAGCACATACTTCGAAGGTGAATGTCGCAGCAATCCCATGGCCAAACACGGTTATTCAAGAGACAGTCGTCCTGACTGTTTACAGGTGTGCATTGGACTGGTGGTAACCGATGACGGCATGCCTCTGGGGTATGAAGTTTTTGATGGCAATACCCATGATTCCAAGACTGTGGAGCAGATAGTCAGGGCGATGGAATCCAAATACGGTCGGGCAAATCGCATCTGGGTAATGGATCGAGGTATGGTCAGCGAGGATAACCTACGGTTCGTTCGTCAACGAGGCGGCTCATACATAGTGGGTACCCCCAGATCAATGTTGCGTCAGTTTGAACGATATTTGACCGACAAGAATTGGCACGAGGTCCAAGAAGGCGTGGAAGTAAAATTAGTTCAAGGTCCCGAAGGCCATGAAGTGTTTATCCTGGCTCGCAGTATGGATCGTCGGCAAAAGGAAAATGCGATGCACCAACGATTCATTAGCCGAATGGAAGTGGATTTACAGAAGATGCAATGCTCTGCTGCCAGTGGTCGATTGAAAGATATAGAACGAGCTCACCGACGTCTGGGACGGATACAACAGCGTTACTGGCGTGCGTCCAGCGCTTTTGATGTACAGATTACGACGATAAAGAAACCTACGGACCACGCCAGGCTGAAGGTCACTTTCAAACGCAACAAACAATGGAGTGATTGGGCCGAAGTCTCAGGAGGTTGTTATCTGCTTCGAACGAGCCTGACCGATATTGACCCCAAAACCCTGTGGAAACGATATATCCAACTGACAGAGGCTGAATGGGCCTTTCGGATCGCGAAGGATGAGCTGGTCATCCGTCCAATCTGGCATCAAAACGCCACCCGGGTTAAGGCACACATCCTGGTGTGTTTTTTGGCTTACGTGCTTTGGAAGAGTCTGGCCCAGTGGATGCGGCGATCTGGCTTGGGCGATGCCCCTCGAACGCTGTTAGAAGAATTTGCCAAGATAAAAAGCGGTGATGTGGTCCTACCCACCAGGACAAGCGATGGCCTAACACCTAAAACCGTACGACTGCGATGTGTGACCGCGCCCGATCAAGCACAGAAAGTACTGTTAAGCCGATTGGGCCTGTATCTGCCGCAGCGGCTGCGTCGAATCGACGAGGTGGCGCAAATGTAGTGAAGACTTTTGGACTAAATCCACCTTGGCGCTATCAAAAACACCCATCTAACCTCATAACTGCGTAACTTGGGCTAGGTGATTATTGGCTGATGGAACTTCTGCCCGACAGTCTGGTCGCGCATTGGAAGCTGGACGAAACGGAAGGCGGGATCGCCCACGACAGCATAGCTGGCAGCGATGCTTTTGGACCACCCGATTTGATTTGGCGGCCGGAAGATGGCAAAGTGGGCGGAGCACTCGAACTGGATGGGATTGATGATCTTCTTTACACAAGCTTCTCGTTGAATCCGGCAGATACGCCGTTCAGCGTATTTGTCTGGATTAAAGGAGGCGCTCCAGGGCAAGTAATCATATCGCAAACAGGCGGGACGAATTGGCTTTGGGCCAACCCTGCAGATGGCACACTGATGACAGAACTGAGAGGTTCTGGACGTTTCGGCGGCCCCTTATACTCGCAACCCATGATTACTGATGGCGATTGGAACCGCATTGGTCTTACCTGGGATAGGTCCTACAGAATTCTGTATGTGGATGATGTAGAGGTAGCCAGAGACACACAAGCTAGCTTGGCAGGATCAAATGGCGGCTTGTACTTCGGCGCCGGAAAGAATCCGGTCCCTCCAAGTCTCTGGCTCGGCTTGCTTGATGATATTCGCATCTACGACCGGGCAATAGTGCCATAAAGGCCGACTTTCGGCCACACACTAAAAAGGGCTGGCAGTTTAAGATACGGCCAGTCCTCTTTTTTTCTGTGGCATTGAGAATGTGCATTGAATTTAATAATGGCTTTTCGAGACGTTTTACCGTCTCGAAAACCTTGTTGCACTAAACGCGGGGTGGCGACGTGAGGAGTTTTTTGGCC
>SMTZ1_10000251_pt1 | contig 58316 bp, 47 predicted proteins | sample DeeMarSWOR136_30_FD_25667 | JGI IMG/M metagenome (IMG submission 25667) | reverse complement strand
CCCCGCATTCTCGATGCGATCGTAGCTGATCCCGCCGTAGATCGGTGCCAGCGCGTTGATTTCGCCCATCACGTCCGCTGGGCTGGCATAGTCCCAGGCGGCGAACTCTGCCTTCCCAGTGTCCAAGCCCAGACGCGCCTGCAGGCGCTGGGCAAGATCGCTGATAATCTCCCAATCAGGGCGCGCACTGCCACCCGGCTCAATAGCCTTGCGGACACGCTGCACCCGCCGCTCGGTATTGGTGAAGGTTCCGTCTTTTTCAGCGAAACTCACTCCTGGAAGTATGACGTCAGCCAGTTCAGCCGTCTCACTCATGAAGATCTCCTGAACGACCAGAAAGTCCAGGCTCTGCAGGCACTTGCGGACATGGTTGACATCAGGATCAGTCATCATCGGATTCTCGCCCAGGATGAACATCGCCTTGAGGTCACCCGCCTCAGCGGCGTTAAGCATCTCGACCACAGTCAGGCCAATCCCGGTAGATCCGGTGCGACCCCACGCGTTCTGGAACTTGGCTTGCGTGTCTTCGTCTACGACTTTTTGATACCCCGGGTAGAAGTTGGGCAGGCAGGCCATGTCACAGGCGCCCTGCACGTTGTTCTGACCGCGGAGCGGATTCACTCCACCGCCAGGAATGCCCATGTTTCCTAGTAGCATTTGCAGGTTGGCGCACGAGAGCACGTTCTGATGTCCGGTGGTATGCTGGGTGATGCCCATCGCGTAAAGCAGTGCACCGGGCTTATGCCTGGCCAGCATCCGGGCCGCCAATCTGATGTCATCCGCGGCTACGCCGGTGATCCTCTCAGCCCGTTCCGGAGTGTACTTTGCCACGACCGCTGCCAGATCGTCAAAACCCTCAGTGCGAGCTGCCACAAAGTCCTTGTCGAAGAGATCCTCTGCGAGCAGGACGTTCATGATGCCGTTCAGCAACGCGATATCGCTGCCAGGCGTCTGCCGCAGATGTAGGGTGGCAAACTTGGCCAACGGTATTCTGCGTGGGTCAGCGACTATGAGTTGTGCTCCACGCTGCCGCACAGCTTGACGGATGCGCATTCCCAGGACAGGATGCTGCTCCGTAGTGTTGGAGCCGATCACAAAGTAGATCTCAGCATCATCGGCGATGTCATCCATAGAGTTGGTCATGGCACCTGACCCGAACGCTGTGACCAGACCGGTCACTGTCGCCGAGTGTCAAAGGCGCGCACAGTGGTCGACATTGTTCGTCTCAAGCACCGCCCTTGTAAGCTTCTGCAGCAGATAGTTCTCCTCGTTGGTGCATTTGGCAGACGACAGGACACCAATGGCGTCTCCACCGTGCCTGTTCTTCACCTCGGCAAGTTTGTCTGCGACCAAGCCCAGCGCTTCATCCCAACTGGCTTCCACAAACCTGCCGTCTTTCTTGATCAACGGACTCTTCAGACGGTCGGGGTGATGCACAAAGTCAAATCCAAATCGGCCCTTCACACAGGTCCAGCCGTGGTTAGCAGGGGCATCCCAGTTCGATGCCACCTGTATGATCCTTCCGTCTTTGATACGCAGGTCGAGCTGGCAGCCGACGCCGCAGTAGCCGCATGTGGTAGTGACTGGCTCTATCTCCCAGGTACGTGCCTGTCCCTTAGCCGCCTTGGGGTACAGGGCAGCTGTAGGACACACTTCCACACACATACCGCAGAACTCACAAGGCGAATCTTCGAGGTAGCCGTCGTCTGCTGTGCCAGGCTTAGTCTGAAATCCGCGATTGAGCATCGATATGGCTTCGACCCCATTGATAGAGCTGCAAGCTCGCACGCATGCTTGGCATACGATGCATTTGTTATAGTCCCGCTCGAAGAAGGGATTGGGATCATCCGCGGCGTAGTGGTGTCTCTCGCCCGCGTACAGGGGTTCCTTCACTTCCAGTTCGTAGGCCACGTCTTGCAGGGCGCAGTTGCCGGCAGCGTCGCAGGTCATACAGTCCAGCGGGTGGTCAGACAGCAGCATCTCGACCACAAAACGACGCACAGCGATAGCCTCCGCCGTGTGCGTCTCCACGCGTATGTCATTGGCTGCGGGATAAGTGCATGCTGGTTGGAGCGAGGTGGTATAGGTGGTCTCTGCAGTGCCATCGGCATTCATTCTGGTTGCTGGGATTCCCACTTCTACCACGCAGATTCGGCACGCTCCAATGTCAGGCAGAGCCGGATGGTGGCAAAGGGTTGGGATCTTGATCCCTGCGGCGGTCGCAGCATCGAGGACAGTGCTGCCTTCTTCAACCCGCACTGGACGACCGTTGATGGTGAGTTCGACTAAGGGCATCGATCTTCTCCTGGCAGTGATAGTAGCTGCAGAATGCGTGCGCTGGCTGGCTCTACAAGTGCAGCGGCAGCCGTTGACAGGCCGCGGCGGAAGCCAAAGTCATGACCGCGAATCGAGACAATATATCCAGGCAGTTGTTGGTCGTGAAGAGCTTGGAGTAGCGCCAGAAGCATTGCTGGAGTCATGTGATGGGTGAATGCGGATGGAGTGTAGGCTGGTGAGATCGGTGTGGTGTACAGGTCGCCCGCGTCGTCACGCACGTGGGCATCCACGAAGATGACCTGGTCATAGTCCGCTAGCGTGTCTATCAACTCGGGACCTAGTTGGGTGAGGAAGATGGAATCGGTCTGTGCTCCCAGTTCCTCCAGCCCTGTGCTGCCCTCCTCCAGCGCCTCGTGGCCCAAGCGCTGGCGCAAAGTGTTGATGACGTCGTACGCAACCCCGTCGTCAGCACGGTACAAGTTGCCGTAGCCGATCACCAGTGTACGAGACATTGACCCCTAGCTGTGCCTATATGCTGCAAGCAGGCGAACAGCGCTGTTCGCCTGCTTGCAGAACAAGCGATCTGAAGTTCACACTAACGACGGACACAATCCAGTATTGTCCCGTTTGCCGACACCAAGGTGACTTCCAACGGCATCTGGCCGATGGCATGCGTAGAGCACGACAGACAGGGGTCATAGCAGCGGATGGCGGCCTCGACCCGGTTGAGCATCCCCTCAGTCAGCTTATTGCCATCTACAAAGGCTTTTGCCACCTGTCCCGATGCAGTGTGCATAGCCCAGTTGTTGTTGCCCGTGGCCACAATGAGGTTGACCCTGGTTAGGAGGCCGTTCTTGTCTGTGTCATAGTCGTGGTACAGGGTCCCCCTGGGCGCCTCGATCACACCAACTCCATGACCGCCAACCTCGATGCCTGGGTAAGCGCGAATATCGGTCGACAGGATGTCGGCATCGTCCAGCAGTTCTCCAACCCGCTCCGCAGCATAGAGGGTCTCGATCAGTCGAGCATAATGATAGTAAAGCGAGGGCTCGACTGGCTTGCCGTTGTTGATCTGCTTGAAGAGCCGGAATTCGTCATTCGCCAGCGGTGTCCCTATCTTGTCCACGACGTTCAAGCGCCCCAGGGGCCCAACGCGGTACGTTCCCTGTGGGAATCCCATCGGCCGGTAGAAGGGGAACTTGAGGAAAGACCAGCGCTCTACGTGCTCGGCCACATATGTGAGATAGTCGGCAGGCTGGAATTGCGCCAACAGGTCGCCCTGCGAGTCGCGAACGCGGATCTGGCCGTCGTACAGTTGCAGGCCACCCTCTTCATCCACGAGCCCCATATAGTTCGATGGGAACGAAGCAAAGTTGTCCACCAACGCTTGATTGTCGCCAATCCAGCCCTTTGCCAGAGCGATCGCTTCCTTGATGATCTCGATCATCGTCTCGCGCTCGGCAGCGATCTCATCGCGGTCCTTGCTGGTTAGCGGTGCGCTGACGCCGCCTGGCACCGCAAAGAAGGGGTGCACGCGCTTCCTACCCAGCCGCTCGATGATCTGCTGGCCGTAGCGCCGCAGGTTGACCGCCTTGAGCGCCAGTTCGGGATTGGCCTCAATGATGCCGATCACGTTACGCTTGGCGGGATCTGCATCAAAGCCCAGCACCAGGTCAGGGGCAGCAAGGTGGAAGAAATGCATGCCGTGGGACTGGATGAACTGGCCCATGTGCATCAACTCGCGTAGCAGCTTAGCCGGGCGTGGCGGCTCCACTCCAGCCACGTCATCGCAAGCCTTTGCCGAGGCCAGGTGATGGCTCACCGGACAGATGCCGCAGATGCGCTGTGTGATCTGTGGCATCTCCCAGTACGGCCGGCCCTCACAGAACTTTTCGACACCGCGGAATTCATCCACGTGGAAGAAGGATTCCTTCACCCTCCCCTCATCATCCAGGTGGATGGTTACTCGCGCGTGTCCTTCGATGCGCGTTACGGGCTCAATTGTCAGTTTGCGTCCAACCATGTGTATTCTCCTCTAATCGTACACGAAATGCTCAGGTGGCAACACGACAGGAGTGCGCCCCGCGAGCAGCTCCGAGAGTGCGTAGAACAAGGCATCTGCTCGAGGTGGGCACCCTGGGATGAAAAGATCCACCTTCACCACCTCACCGATCCCTGTCACCATGTCGAGCGGTATGCCAAGCTCTGGGGAGTCCGGGATCAGGCCGTCGACAGTGCTCTCCGTCTCGATGTAGGCCCGCCTAAGTGCTTCTGGCGTGCCGACCATGTTCCGCGAGGCAACAACGCCGCCAAATGTGGCGCAGTCCCCGATAGCGATTAGGATCTTGCTGCGCTCACGGAACATCTTGGCTACCTCGACATTGTGCGTATTGCTGATTGCCCCACTGAGGATGCCCACCGTTACGCCTTCTTCAGGCGGATGCTTCAGATCTGTGATCGGGCTGGACGTGAACTCGACCGCCTCGAGCAGTTGCACGATGCGGTCGTCGATGTCCAGAAGTGACATGTGACATCCCGCACAGGCAGCGAGCCAGTCCGTAGCAATTGTCACCTTAGCCATGTAGTATTCTCCTTTCACCTAAGCTGATCGCCGGCGAGCGCCGAGATGTCATCAAGTGAAGTGGCCAATCCTTTGCCCATCTTCCCGGCCAGCAGAGACAGAATCTCCCAGTCCGGCTTTGCCTGTCCCTTGGGCTCCACTGCTGCGTTGGCCATTTGCACGAGACCGCTAGTGTTCGTCAGGCTGCCTGCGCGCTCTGACCATATGGCCATCGGCAGCACGATGTCGGCTCGCTCGGTCAGCGGCGATTCGTAGCTGCTCTGCACGACGAGGAAGGCATCCTTGACCATTCTATCCAGAACACCCTTGCCGTTCCACTCCTGCTCACCAGCTAAGACGAAGAGTGTCTGTGCCGCTGATGGATCGAAACCATTGTTGAGGCCCAAGGCGGCAGCGGCTCGTGTGTTCACGCCAGGCTGAAGTGCGACGAACAGGGCCTTGCCTTCGAGTTCCTTCAGAGCCTTACCAGCTTTTCCCGTGACACCGGCACCGTACAGCACGGCAGGCGAATCCGCGCGCTTGGCAATGTCCACCGCCTTCCTGATGTCGGCCATGTTCAGTTGCAGGGAAGCTAGCGGGGCCAGTCCGTTGCCCTCGGCATCCACGACGATAAGCCGTGCCCCCCTGTCGAGAGCACGCTTGACGAAGAACGAGGCTACGGGCTGATCGTTAACGGGATCCGCGCCCACGACAAGAATCACGTCACTGGCGCTGATGTCGGCAGGAGGTGTGTCCTTCTCCGAGAGCTTCGGCGCCACATCATTCAGCAGGCCTACGTTGGTGGCGTTCAGTTCCTGACTGAACAGCTTGGCCAGCAGGTACAGTGCCTCGTTGGTGGCATTGCTGGTCGTCAGTACACCGAGCTTCTTGCCGTCATCGCCGATGCGCTCGGCCGCTGCCACCAAAGCCTGATCCCAGCCTACCTCTGAGAGCTTGCCGTTCTTTCGCACCATGGGAGTGGTGAGACGCTGGCGCTCTTCGTACAATGGGTCAAACCGTCCCGGTTGGCAGACTACGCCTGCGTTGACCGGTGCATCCCAATCCCCCTCAATCCGCAGAACGCTGCCCGCCCGTACGATGACCTCTGTCCCGCATCCCAAGCTGCACTGGCTGCACACGCTCTTGACGTGCTCCGTCTCGACGTCGCGTCCCATAAAGGCGCTGCGCTTGTCTACGAGAGCGCCGGTGGGGCATACCTGCAGACACGTGCCGCAGGAAACGCACGATGAGTCACCGAATGGGACGTCCATGTCCGCATGGATCATCGAGTCGGCACCGCGCTGGCGCATGCCCAGAGTATGGTTGGCCGCGAGTTCACTGCAAGCACGGATACAACGCCTGCACAGAATGCAGCGGTTGTGATCCATGATGAAGTATTGGCGGGTGGCGTCAACCGGAAACCGCTTTGTGTACGTGGGGTAGACCCAGTGGTCAATGCCATAGCGGTACCCCAGTGCCTGCAGTTCACAGTCCCCCGTCATCTCACAGTACATGCAATAGTGGTTTCGTTCCGAAAAGAGCAGGTGCAGTATAAACCTACGAGCCTCCGTCACCTTGGGCGACTCTGTCTGAACCTCCATCCCCTCGGAAATGGGGAATGTGCAGGCTGGCTGCAGAGCTCGCTGTCCCTTGATCTCCACGAGGCACATCCGACAAGCCCCGATTGGGGTCAGCGCCGGATGGTCACACAGTGTGGGGATATCAATCTCTGCTAGCCGAGCGGCTTGCAGGACAGTCATCCCGGCTGACGCGCTGACCTGCTGGTCGTTGATCTTGAGGTTAACAGTCGTCATGATTCGCCTAGCCTCCTCTCATATTGTCCAATTGTCAATCACTGCGCGTGGCTGTATCTACCATCTCATCACCATCACTTGTGCTGGCTGGCCAGCTATGTCCTCATCATCCCGCTCGCTGAAACAGCGGCGGCATTCTGCTGGACCTGGCAGTCAGCTCACAGCTGGGTGCTCGCCAGGGTTCAGTACGGCGTTCGGACCATCGGGCTCATTCTACCACAAGACATCTGCGATGCGCGCACCCAAGAGTGTGACAGTCTTGGAAGCGAGCTAGAACTCTTCGATGTCACAACGCAAGCATCGCTTCGCTTCTTCACAGGCTACCTGCTCAGCAAAGCCCAACTCAACCTCGGCAAAGTCCTTGATCCGTTCTTCCGGCGGCTTTGTCGGCATGCTGGGGCGCTTGGCCTCGGCGTACTTCTCCATGTCGTAGGTGAGCTCGACCGTGCGATACGCCAGCCAATCCTCTTTGGATTCAGGCTTTCCGTTCCGCAGATACGCGTCCACTGCCTGGGCCACCTTGTTGCCCTGGGCCACAGCTTCGATCACCGTCGACGGGCCGAGCACTGCATCGCCAGCAGCAAAGACACCTGGTCGTGAGGTCTCTAGCTTCCTGCTGACCTTGAAGGTCTGGTTGCGGTTGGCTTCCGGGCAATCGCCGTTCAGCGGGGACAGGTCGGGCATCTGGCCAATCGCTACAATGACCACGTCCACCTCCAACCCGTACTCCGCGCCTGCGATAGGCTGTGGCCGACGTCTGCCGCTTCTGTCGAACTCGCCCAGTTCTTGCGGCTGTACCTTTAGTGCGGCTACCTGGCCGTCCCCAAGCACGGCGATGGGAGTAGCTAGGAACTGGAAGCGAACCCCCTCCTCTTCTGCTTCCTCAACCTCACTAGCTTGCGCCGGCATGTCGTTCCGTGTGCGACGGTAGATCAAGGTAACGTCCGAGGCCCCCAGGCGCAGGGCTGTGCGCGCTGAGTCAATCGCCGAGTTGCCCCCGCCGATAACTGCCACGCGCTTGCCCTTGATGGCGGCTGGCTTGCCCAGCGACACGTCTTTCAGGAACTCGGTAGCGTGCATGACTCCGTTGAGGTCTTCGCCGGGTACGCCCAGACGGCGGCTACTGTGGGCCCCAATGGCTAGCACGACCGCCTTGTAGCCCATTCTGTCGAGTAGCTCATCCAGGGTAAAGTCCCTGCCCAGCGCCGTATTCAGTACGATTTGTGCACCTGCCCGCTTGATGTTCTCGATCTCCTCATTCAGGACATCGCGCGGCAACCTGTACTCTGGGATGCCCAGCGCCATCCATCCACCAGCGACTGGCGCCGCTTCGTAGACGGTGACAGAGTAGCCCCACTGAGCCAGCCGCAGTGCCGCCGTCAGGCCCGCTGGCCCTGCACCGACAATCGCTACTCTCTCACTCTTCGTTTCTTCGACGCGCTGGGGAGTCCAAGGTTTCTTGATCTGGTGGTCGGCCATGAAGCGCTTGAGCTGGCGAATGGCGACGGGTTGATCCAGCTCGCCGCGCCGGCAACGTCTTTCGCAGAACGCCGGGCAAATCCGTCCGCAGACCAAAGCAAATGGGTTGCGCTCCCGGTGCACATCGAGTGCTTCCGCATAGCTACCCTGGCTGATGAGCGCGACATAGCTTGGGACGTCAACGCCGGCTGGGCAGGCATTGGTGCACGGTGCTCTGACCAACTCTGGGCACACGCCAGCAGGACAGTGCTTGTCTATGATGTGCGCCTCAAATTCGTCGCGGAAGTAGCGCAGGGCGGCTTTCACCGGACCAGGTGTCAGCTGCCCCAGGGCACACAGTGCCCCTGACTCCATGCCGTTTGCAATCTCCTCGATGGTGTCAAGATCCGCCAGGGTACCCATGCCTTCTGTGATGCGTGTCAGTACTTCGAGTAGGCGCTTGCCACCGATGCGGCAGGGAACGCACTTGCCGCAAGATTCCGCGGTGGCGAACTCAAGGAAGAACTTGGCGAATTCGACCATGCAGGTATCCTCGTCCACCACGATCATGCCGCCCGAGCCCATCACCGCGCCCATCTCCTTGAGGGAGTCAAAATCCACAGCAACGTTCAGAGCTTCGACGCCCAGACAGCCACCCAAGGGACCACCGGTCTGCACCGCTTTGAATTTCTTGCCTGCGGGAGGCCCGCCTCCGATGTCAAAGATGATCTCACCCAGGGTGATGCCCATTGGCACCTCAACCAAGCCCGTGTTCTCTATCTTGCCGGTCAGGGCGAAGATAGCGGTGCCTTTGCTGCGCTGGGTTCCTATGCTGGAGAACCAGTCTGCTCCCTGAAGAATGATCTGCGGCACGTTGGCATAGGTCTTGACGTTGTTGATATTGCTTGGCTCTTGCCACAGGCCTGAGACCGCAGGATAGGGCGGCCTGGGACGGGGCTCGCCGCGGCGACCTTCGATCGACGCCATCAGGGCCGTCTCCTCCCCGCAGACAAAGGCCCCTGCACCTTCCTTGACTGCCAGTTCAAAACTGTGCCCACTGCCTAGGATGTTCTCACCGAGCAGTCCGTATTCCTTGCATTGCTCAATAGCCAGCTTGATGCGCTTGATAGCCAATGGGTACTCGGCACGACAGTAGATGTACCCCTTCTTGGCCCCGATGGCATAGCTGGCGATGACCATCCCTTCGATGAGGCTGTGTGGATCGCCCTCCAAGACACTGCGATCCATGAAAGCACCTGGGTCTCCTTCATCAGCGTTGCAGATGAGGTGTTTGTCCTCTCCGCGGGCCTTGCGGCAGAACTCCCACTTCAGACCCGTGAGGAAGCCCGCTCCTCCCCGTCCACGCAGGCCGGAACGCTTGACCTCTTCGATGACCTGGTCTGGAGTCATCTGAGACAGTCCCTTGCTCAGAGCCGCATAGCCGTCACGAGCGATGTACTCTTCGATGCTCTCTGGATTGATCAGACCGCAGTTACGCAGCGTGATGCGCAGTTGTTTGCTGTAGAAGGGAATGTCCTGATACAGGGGAATAGCCTTGTGAGAGCTTGGCTCCTCGTACGCGAGGCGGGGAACCACCCTGCCTTTGAGCAGCGTCTCTTCCACGATTTCCGGTACATCCGAGGCCTGCACCAAGCAGTAGAAGATGCCATCTGGATAGATGATCACCACAGGCCCCATGGCGCAGAAGCCGCGACAACCCGTCTGCACCAGTTTGATCTCGTCTTCCAAGCCCCTTCGCTTCAGCTCCTTGCCAAAAGCTTCCATGACCTCCGGCGACTTGGACGAGGTACAGCCCGTGCCACCGCAGACAAGAAGGTTGGCTCGATATAGCGGTTCCGTCATTCAGATCCTCCTGGATGATTGTGCTGTCTCGTTCTGGTGTTAGGCGCTGGGTAGCCGGCCCACCACCCATTCCTCAACAACTCTACCGTTGATCAGGTGCTCCTCGATGAGTCTGGGAACCATGTCTGGGTGAACGTTGCTGTATGTGACCCGCGGCTTTCCTGCCTGCTCAATGTCTACCAAGGGCTCTTTGACGCACATGCCGATACAGCCGACCGTGGTCACGTGGGCGTCGACCTCCCGCTTCTTCAGCTCCTCGAGAATCGCGTGCATGGTCTCGCGCGCTCCGGCGGCGATTCCACAAGTACCCATTCCCACGATGATCTTGGTGCCTGTCTCGGTGCGCACCCTGATATCCCGCTGTGCCTCATCGCGTAGCTTCTGCAGCTCCTCGATGGTCTTTAGTCTAGACATGTCAAGGACTCCCTCCTCTGTCAATGTCTTTGAACCCGCCGTGCATGCCGTCTACGGGATAGGCCTCTGCAGCCCTGCCAGTCCCTCTTGCAGTTTGGACTCCAGCCACTGCCTCGCCGCTGGGGCAGAAAGAGGGACCGGGTCTAGTTGCCGGCGGATCTCTGCTGTATCCAGCTCAAAAGTGCGGCCATCAACGGTGTGCTTGTAGCTCACGTCCACCAAATGCTCAGAAAGGATTGCTGCCATGATCGTGGCCGGCAGATTGCCTAGCGGTGCGCGGTCAATGTGGCTGTTCTGGAAAGTGGCCACCACGGTTGTCCCTTCTCCTGGCTTGGCTTCGACCCACAGGCGTCCGTTGCAGCGTTCAGCCGCCGCAGCGAAGAGTGGCAGACCCAACCCAACGTGGCGTGTGGTGCGCGTGGTAACGAAAGGATCCAGCACTTTGTGTGCCATCTCCTCGCTCATGCCCGGACCATTGTCACGGACCACAATTGTCAGCCTATCCTTCTTCAGATCCTCCTCAATTCTCAGCGCGATGCATGTCGCGCCAGCCTCTATGGAGTTCTCCAACATGTCTAAGATGTGTAGCGAGTCGAGCATCTTTTCAGGCACCAGTCGTCCGACGACCTCGCCATCAACCTGGGCGACCGGTGACAGTCCGCACGAACCGAGACAGTACACGACCTCGTAGGTGACCCTGTAGTCTGGCGTTGTCTCGCCAGCCGTGATGCCCAATTCCTTCTCAACGGCGCGGATGATCTTGGCCGCGCCGCGTACGTGGCACGCAGTGCCGTCGCACTGACGGACAATGTGGCGCCCGCGCCGTGTCAGATAGAACTGCGAATAGAAGGTCGCTACCCCGTATACCTGGCTCAGTGGCACGCCCATCCGGTCCGATATACTCTCCAGGACCTCAGCAGGCAGGTACCCGTAGATGCCCTGAGCTCGCTGCAACACTGGGATCAGTGCTCCCTTCTGCGCCTCAAACTCCCCGAAGATTGGTTCAAGAAGGGAAAGATCAGCCTGTTCTTCAGCCACGTTGTAGTATCCTCCTCAATCAAGTCTGATGTGGGTCATCCACGACCTTCACCCTTCGACCACCCTGGTGTCGAAAGGCCAACAGGATCTCGGCGGTGGTTGGCTCTTTGAGGGTCAGTATCGTTTTGTTACTCATCTCGCTGGGATGGTGAGCATCGCCAGAACAGACCAATGCGTATCCGGCCAGGGAGCTGTGCTGGCGCACTAGGTCATCCGCGTTGGCATAGGGCGTAATCTCCATGGCAGCGAAGGGGACGCCCTCGGGTACGAATCCCAGGTTTGCCAATAGACTGAAAGATGGACGATCTACATGTGCTCCTAGACACAACCCTCCTCTTTCCTCGACCTCTCTCGCTACGTCCTCGACGGAGAGGGAAGTCGAGGTCACAAGCAGTCTGTCATTGTAACGTATGAATTCGCCCGTAGCATCCACCACGAACTGCGGGCCAAACACGTCGGCTCTATTCTTCTCTGGTGGCAGGTGGGCGTACACTACTGCTTGCCAGTCCAGCACCTCTTCGAGTCCGTCGAACAGACAGAGCAGGTGCACTTCCTCTCTGGTCTGAACCTCCATACCTGGCAGCACCCTGAGGTCTAGTCCCTCGGCCGCCTCCATCACTGCGCCGACGTTTTCAGCCGAGTTATGATCGGTAATGGCGATGATACCCAGTGCCAGCTGCCTGGCGCGGCGGACGATAAGAGGGGGGATCATCTCCACCTCGGCGCAAGGGGACAGCACAGTGTGCACGTGCAGGTCTGCCAGATAGGGTCTCAGGTGTTCGGTCTCTTGCTTCAATAGTTTGATTGGTTGCTGCTACTCTGTGCCCTCGATCCCTAGCTCCGTCAGCTGTCCCACGATGGTGAAGGTCGTCTGCGGCGTTGTGAGTATGAGGACGCCCTCCTTGTTGGCCTTGTCCAAGGTGGCCGCATCGGGCGACATGCCTTCGGTGACGATAATGGCCGCCAACTGCAAGAGAGCAGCTACGGCAACGATGTTCATGTGGAACTGCAGCGTAACCCACACGTTGCCTTCCTTTGCCTTGGCCATGACGCGGCTTAGCATGTCAGAGGCGTATCCGCCTGTCACCTCTGTTTGCAGCCTGTCGCTCGCTGTCTGCACCGACAAGGACAGTTTATTCGCGATTTCGCCGATTGTCATAGGGCTCCCTACACTAGTGCTGGCGACGCGTGTATGGTCTAAAGGTTGATGACGACCTCCAGCCGGGTGCCGACACCGACCTTTGAATAGAGATGCATCTCGTCGGTGCAGGCTTGGATGTTGTTTAGCCCCATCCCGGCCCCAAAGCCGAGCTCGCGGATCCAGTCCGGGGCGGTGGAATAGCCCGCTTGCATGGCTTGCTCTACGTCAGGAATGCCAGGACCACTGTCTATCGCGGTGATCCTGATCCGCTTGGGATGAATCTCGGCAATCAGCTCGCCGCCTTTGGTGGTGTGAATCACTAGGTTGGTCTCTGCCTCGTAGCTGGCCACGGCGATGCGACGCACTGAGGCAGGTGTGGCACCTAGCCTTTCGAGGGCGCGCTTTAGCTTGCTCGCCGCTTCGCCACACCGCACGAAATCCCGTGGCTCGACTTTGTAGCGCAGAATAAGACCTGTCTGGTCCGATACGATGTCCTCAAAGATGTGACTGGCTCGGTAGCGGTGGATCTCCTCCTCGTGGTAGTCAACCTCCAGTTGGCGCAAGAGAGCGCGCACAACATCCCCTTGGGTCAGCATGCCGACCAGCTTGCCTTGCCGGTCGACGACCGGCAGTCGTCCAAAACCGAATCGGGCGAACTTGTTCACCGCCTGGATGATCGTCTCGTCGGCGAATACGGTATGTACGTCTGCGGTCATCCTCTGGCCGACGGTTGCGTCTATCTGGCCCGCTTCCAGCGCCTTGATCAGGTCCTCGATGCTGATGATGCCCACCAGTTCATCATCGCGCAGCACTGGGGCACCCGAAACACGCTTCAAGCGCAGGACTTCTTTCAGATGCCGCATCGAGTCGTCTGGAGACACGGTGATGATTTCCTTCGTCATCACCTGCTCAATCTTCAGTTCATAGACCAGCTCCTGGAGCTTGGTCACCTCTGGGGCTTGCGTGCCCCCAGCTGCCGGCTTCTCCTCCTGTCGGTCGGTGAGCAGCATTTTGGCTCCAGCCTCTCAGCGCAGGGGTACGCACTGCATACGACCAGGTCAATCCGATCGACCGCGCGAGGCCGCAGGCTCATCAGGCCATCCGTCTGCAGTTAGGCGAAACAAGCCACAGCTGGGAAGGCCGGTTTGATACAAGCGGCCGCAGGTCTCGTACATCGTATAGCGTGAGGCCAGAAGCGGAATTCCTTTCTCCTCAGCCAGGGCGACAGTATCTCGAGGAGGCAGCTTGCCACGCACGAAGACGATGGCGACAATGCCTGCCATCTCGGCAGTGCGAACCACCTGGGGGTTGGTCAGGCCCGTTAGGAGTAGGGTGCCTACATGGGTGAAAGCTAGGACGTCGCTCATCAGATCGGCCCCGCAGGCCATGGAGACTGTTCGTGAGACATCAACGTCAGGCGAGATTGCTCTCCCTTCGATGACAGAAAGCACCTCTGCTAGCGTCACCTGTATTCACCTCCTCGTCGTCCCCCCGGGCAGTTGCTGACCTGACCCGAATCACGCCACCGTGGAACGGCGACCTGGCGTATGTGAAATCTGTCACAAGCCCAGAGATTGTATCACATTGCCTGGAGCTTGTCAAGTCGAGCGCGGCCAAGCCCTTCGAGCTCGCTATTACGGCGGCACCAGCACTCGCGTGTTTGACAGTTGCAGGGCACGATACTAGAATTGCTGCCAATGCTGCCTGGGCTGTACTTTGCTCCAGAATGCAAATACCAGCGCAACGATGCCTGCTTGGCGGTGTTTCAGTAGTTGAGAAGGCTGCCGGTTGGCGTCATGCGCTCTCCAGGGCAGGGGAGCATGGAGGCCGAGCAAGAGCGTCTCCTTGTGGAGCGGGCACAGAATGATCCTTTGGCTTTTGCCGCTCTGTACGAGGTGTATGCGGATAGAGTCTACAACTATATCTATCAGCGCACTGGCAACCGGCACGATGCCGAGGATCTGACAGCGCGGACTTTTGTCAAGGCCTTTGCTCACCTTGAGGGTTACGTGTTCAGGGGAATCCCATTCTCAGCCTGGCTGTATCGCATCGCACACAACGCAGTGGCAAACTGGCATCGTGATCGTAGTAGACGTCAGGTGGTGTCGCTGGACGCACTGGCGGCGCACGCCGAAGATGGGGACCATCCCGAGGACGTGACCCAGTCTCGGGAAGAGCAGAGGGCCTTGCTGAAAGCCATTCGTCGGCTCCCCGCCGAGCGTCAGCAGTTGCTGATCCTAAAGTTCAGCGATGGGCTGAAGAACGCTGAGATTGCACGGATCATGGGCCGTACAGAAGGGGCAATCAAGTCCCTGTATCATCGCACGTTGTTGGCGCTGCGCCGGGATTTTCAGGCGCACAGGATGGATTGACTATGGCTATGTCTGTGGACCAGAATGATTTCGATATTCTTGCTGAGCACGCTGATCAGCTGAGCCGGGGCCCAGGGAGTGACGTGGAGAAGTTGCAGATGTCTGAGCAGCATGGAGAACTTCGCTCGCTGTTGCAGCTGGCTGAGCAAGTCAAGAGCGTATTGGCTCCCGTCAGGCCATCCCCGCATTTCAAACAGCGGCTGGGGTCAGAGTTGACCGAGATGGCGCAACGACGCCAGGCACAGGATCTGCTGATTGAGACGCCTTCTTCCCGCAAGGAGCTGCTCATTGGCGCAGCTGTGGCCTTGGCGGGTGGTGTCGTGTATCTGCTTCGCACGCAGATGCAGGACCGGTCGCAAGGCGTCAGCCATGTGCAGACATAGGCGTTCGTAGATCGAGGGCTGGCCCCAACGTCAAAGCCAGCCTGTTTGATTGGTTCTTCGAGGACGGGCAGCGAGGAAGCTACCTGGCTGTCCGTTCGCATTTCTATCAGAGGGGGTTGTAGCAGATTGACCAAGTACGCTGAGATTATCGGATGGGGCAAGTACCTGCCGCCTCGAGTGGTGACAAATGACGACCTGGCGCAGATCGTAGATACCAGCGATGAGTGGATTGTCAGTCACACCGGGATACGTGAACGACGAGTGGTAAGAGACGGGGAAGCCACCGTTTCGATGGCCGTTTCAGCTGCGCGTGACGCGCTGTCTGTTGCGCAGCTCAGACCGAAAGACATTGATCTGATCATCGTCTCCACCTATAGCCCAGACTACCATCTACCTGGAGCGGCACCGATGGTCCAGGATCAACTGGGGGCTGGCAGGGCTGCTGCTTTCGATCTGCGGGCAGGGTGTCCTGGTTTCTTGTACGGACTGGCAATAGCCAGTCAGTTCATCGCCTCCGGGACCTATGAGCGCGTGCTCGTGATCGGCGCGGAAATCATCTCCAAGTTCTTGAACTGGGAAGACCGGCGCACGTGCGTGCTATTTGGGGACGGGGCTGGCGCGGTCGTCTTGCAGGCCACTGATCAGCCGACGGGAGTGCTTTCATTTACCATGGGCACCCAAGGCGCTGATTATGACTCTTTCGTTTATCGTGCCGCCGGGAGTATGCATCCCGCGACGGCAGAGCCTTTCGACGAAAGCGTGCGGTCCTTGCAGATGAACGGCCGCCGCATCCTCCGATTTGCCACACGCACGGTGGGATCTGCCGTGCGCAAGGAATTGGCCAAGGCCGGACTCTCGAAGGAAGATGTGGCGCTGGTCATACCGCAGCAGTCGAACCTGCGATTCATCGAGTGGATCAGCGCCAAGGTTGGCTTCCCGATGGAGAAGGTCTTTGTGAACGTGGACCGCTATGCCAACACGTCCTCGGCCTCGGTAGCCATTGCCCTGTGTGAGGCTTTCGAGCAGGGTCGGATCAGGGACGGGGACAATGTCCTTCTCCTTAGCTTCGGTGCAGGCCTGAACTGGGCCACATCTGTGGTGCGCTGCGGTGTCGCGGAAAGGGAGCCCGCATCTGCGGTCGAGGTGGCTTCCCCCTACTTCATCTCGCTTGAGGGGCTGCAGGAAAGGCTTGAGGTGATGGCCCAGCGCGGCGTTGCAGGCATCGTTTCTCTTCTCAGTCTGCTGCTGTTGCCGTTCTTCTCACGCAGCGGCAAGAAGTGACGTACCCTGCCTTAGGGTTGCCTAAACACGACCTGAGGCGTCTCACGACCTTGACTTATACTCACCTTAGGATAATCCTGCGGTATTCTTCTGCATAGGGCACGCCGTAGCGCCGACCCACTTCGGCGTTCCAATCTCGCAGCCTAGCTTCGGCGTACTCCGGCGAGACCTGACTCCGGTGTGCCCTTAGCGCTTGAATCTTGAGCTCCACGGTTTGGGTGATGTCCACGTACGAATCAGGCTCTGGCGCCCCGTACAGATAGATCTCGTGTACTCTGTGCGGCTCCAGCCCTTCGTCAAGGAGTTCTCGAAAGACAAAGCGCGTGCAGGCCGAGGGGAACACAGCGTAGAGCGCCGCCTCACCAGCAGCCCGGTGGTCAGGGTGGTTCACGTATACATTGCGGTGAAAGTGTCTGGTAGGATCAGGGCAGATCACAATGTCCGGTCTGTGCAGCCGAATGAGGCGTGTCAGGTCGCGGCGCAGCCGCAAGCTGGGCTCGAGTATGCCGTCTTCGTACTCCAGGAAAACCACCGTTTGCACCCCGAGGATTCTGGCTGCTGCGAGTTGTTCGGCGCGTCGGATTGGCGCCATTCGCTCTGGTGGCATCTGCGGATCATTGCTGCCCCGACTGCCGTCGGTGCAAATCACATAGGTCAGCTGCCACCCTTCTCCTACCCAGCGCGCAACCGTGCCGGCACACGTGAATTCCGCATCGTCAGGGTGAGCCATGATCACCATGCGCGTCCCGGGTTCGCCCGTGTGGCCTGTGCCTGGCATACCCTCTACTCCTGCTGCCATAGCTCCTCGTACAGATCCAAGATGCGCTCTCCAACCCTCTGCCAGGTATAGTGCTGTGCCTCATCATGGGCGTTGGCTCCCAGCCTCTGGCGCAGGTCACTATCACACAGGAGCACTCTCAGCTTGTCAGCCAGAGCATCTGAGTCCCCGGCCGGCACAAGGAAGCCGCTGACTCCGTCTTCGATAGTGTGCTGTAGGCCGCCGACGCGCGAGGCGATGACCGGCGTCCCACAGGCCATTGCTTCCAGTGCCACCAGTCCGAAAGACTCGTAGTGCGAAGGCACGACGCAGACCTCGGCGGCTGAGTAGTAATAGGGCAAGCTGTCCTGGGCACGAGAGCCAAGGAAGGCCACCAAATCATGCAAGCCGACCTCATCCTTCAGCTTGTCCAGACACTCGAGCCCGTCGGCAAGGTCAGTCTGCTCCTCGTCCGTATCTCCCCCGATAACCGCCAAGCACAAGTCTTTGGCCAGGTCCGGTTCGAGTTCTGTCAGCTCGCACATCGCGCGCAGCAGTGTCTCGAGTCCCTTCACCGGGTCGAGCCGACCGACGAACAGCACCAGGCGGCTGGTTGCAGGCAGATCGATGCCAACCGCCCTCATTGCCTCCTGGCACGGGATGGGCCTGAACATGCTCAGGTCTACACCGAGAGGGATGACAACGATTCTGTGTGCATCGGCGCCATACAGCTCGATCATCTGCGCCCTTTCCAGCGGAGTGGGGGCGACGATGCGATCCATATCGCGCATGAGCTGGTCCTCGACGCGAATGCGAGTAGGGCTCTCCTTTTCCGACGGGTCTCGCCCTATTGCATTCTTCATGCGGCCGAGCGTGTGGAACATATGGACCGAGGGGACTGGATGCTTGTTCGCTACTTCACGGGCGACCCAGCCGGACAGCCAGTAGTGGCTGTGTATCAAGTCATATGAGATACCCTCGTCCGCCGTGAACTGGTGCAGCCCAGCCGCGAACTGCGGCAGGTGGTCGTAGACCAGGTTCTTGTGATATGGTTCTTCCGGGCCGGCTGGCAAATGGATCACGCGCACACGAGGCCACAATTGGCGCACTCGCTCCAGAGTTGCGTCCTGCGAGCGCGTGTAGATGTCCACGAGCAGTCCCTGTGCGCCCAACTCACGGCTCACTTCCCGCACGTAGACGTTCATTCCCCCAGTCTCTTTGCCCCCCAGAGCAGCCATGGGGCAGGTATGAACGCTGAGCATAGCGATGCGATGCATCTTACCTCTCGGTGTCCTCTCGAATGTACCTGCACAGTCTCTCACCCTGCCGATAGACAGAGAGGGAACGGGATCATGATCCCATCCCCTCTGTCGTCCGGGCGGGTTCAGTTCTACATCTTTTGCGCGATAATGTGCACCAAGTCAGCTACGCGGCACGCGTATCCCCATTCGTTGTCATACCATGACAGAACTTTGACCATCTTGCCGCTCGCCCTGGTGGACAACCCATCGACAATGGACGAGCGGGTGTCTCCCTTGTAGTCTATGGACACCAGTGGCTCCATGCTGATCCCCAGGATTCCCTTGAGGTTCCCCTCGGCCGCCTTCTTGTAGGCACCGTTAGCGTCGTCAGCGGAGGCCTCGGTCTCAAGCTCGGCGACAAAGTCAACGAGCGAAACCGTCGGTGTGGGGACACGAATGGCGAGCCCGTCAAACCTGCCCTGCAATTCTGGCATGACGACGCCAACCGCTTTGGCAGCCCCCGTGGTGGTGGGGATCATGTTCAGGGCGGCAGCTCGCGTTCTCCTCAGGTCCTTGTGGGGTAGGTCCAGCACGCGCTGGTCGTTGGTGTAGGAGTGGATGGTGGTCATCAGCCCGCGAACCACGCCGAACTCGTCGTGCAGCACCTTGGCGGCGGGGGCAATGCAGTTCGTGGTGCAGGAAGCGTTCGAAATCACGTGATGCTTGGCGGGGTCATACTTGTCCTCGTTGACCCCAATAACGATGGTAATGTCTTCGTTTTTCGCCGGGGCACTGATAATGACCTTCTTCGCTCCGGCGCTGTCAATGTGCGCGCTGGCCTGCCGTGCGTCACTGAAGACCCCGGTCGATTCAATCACAACCTCCACACCCAAGTCGCCCCAGGGCAACTTGCCCGGGTCTCGTTGGGCAAAGACCAGGATCTCCTTGCCATTCACACGCAGGTTGTCCCCAACCACCTCCACGCTCCCTGGAAAGGCACCATAGTTGGAGTCGTACTTGAGCAGGTGCGCGTTCATGTTGGCATCGAATAGGTCGTTGACGGCCACGACATCGATGTCCTCTGGGTAATAATCCAGCATCGCCTTGAAAGACTGCCGTCCAATTCGACCGAAACCGTTGATCCCTACTTTGACTGCCATCTTTTCCTCCATTCTTCTCTTAGTGTGGTCTCACCGCCCTAAGGCGGTGGAGTGTGGTATGGATGCCTCATCCAGGGTGTCGCAGTGACCCGTGTTCCGCTGACACCTAGACTTGCTTCTGGTGGTGGGCATAGATGTCCATGATACTCTGGGCTAGCTTGATCGGGTCATGCCGCCATGGCTTCTGGAGATCCACGAGGTCTGCTGCCCAATAGGGAAATGGAGCATCCCGCTTGGATTTCACCATCTCAGCATTCCAGTCCGCCGGCTGTGGCACTTCCAGGTTGTTGTTTACCAGAACATGGTCGAACAGGCCGTCTCCAACATGGTCGTATATGGCTTGCACGTGGTCGGCTGCGTCGTAGCCATCCGTCTCGCCAGCCTGGGTGGCCAGATTGCAGACGTAAATCTTCAGGGCCCTCGATGCCCGCAGACCGTCGCTGATGTCCCGCACCAGCAAGTTGGGCAAGATGCTGGTATACAGGCTGCCAGGTCCCACGACAATGAGCTCTGCGTCGAGCATGGCCTGTACGGACTCACCATACGCCCGAACATCGTCTGGCTGCAGAAACACGCGTTCGATCGGCGCCCCTGCCTTGGGAATGCGTGACTCTCCCTGCACGTGACGCTGCCCGTCGCTGCTTCGAGCGTCTTCAGCAAGTTCTGCGCACAGCGTGACACTTCGCATCGTCGAAGGCAGGATGCGGCCACGCACAGCCAGCACTTTGCTGGACTGGCGAATCGCTTGTCCAAAGTCGCCGGTTATGCCTGCCATCGCTGCGATGAACAGATTGCCAAAGCTGTGGCCGTTGAGCCCCAAACCTTCGCCAAAGCGGTACTGAAAGAGCAACGTCATCAGTGGCTCAGCCTCAGCCAGGGCCGCTATGCAGTTACGAAAGTCCCCGGGAGGTAGCAGGCCCAATTCTCGGCGCAGGCGCCCGGAGCTACCTCCGTCGTCGGCCACAGTCACAATGGCGGTGAGATTGTCCGTCCGCCCCTTGAGGCCTCGCAGCAGCGTCGAGAGACCCGTGCCGCCGCCAATAGCCACGATCTTCGGTCCCCTGCGGCGGATGCGCTGCCGGTAGATCACATCTACGATGCTCTCCTGGTCTGATTCGAAGAACACCGAGACCAACGACCTGCTTAACTGAAGCACGGCCAAGGCTACACAGGCTAAACCCAACGTGCCCAACAGCAACCCACGCGCCCAGTGCGGGAGGAATTGAAGTGTCAGGGCATATGCCGCGGGTGATATGGCACCGGGTAGCTCCACCGCACGGTAGATCTGGACATAGAAAAAGCTGACCCCTAAGCTGAGCGAGAAAAGCCCTATGGCCAGTAGGACTAGCCAACGCTTCACACCCAGCCCCGGATACAGCCACTTCCACGCTGAGCCGAACTTCTCTCGGAGACGCACTGCCAGCTTCCTCCTTGAGGATTATAGCCGAACTCGGTGATCCAGTCAAAGGAGTTGCGCCCCTTTCGCTGGCCTATGACAAGATCGCACCCGCGGTTCACGGTCAAGAACGCTTGCGACAGCTGCTACATTGACAGCAGGGCGCTGTTATGCCATAATAGAGGCGGGATAACGGGTTATCTTGCCGCAGAGGCTTTGCCGTGAAAGTCGTTCTCACGCATGACAATACAGATTTTGATGCGCTGGCTGCGCAGCTTGCTGCGTCGAAGCTCTATCCAGAAGCCATTCCTGTCCTTTCGCGCCGCTTGAACCGTGAGCTGCAGGATTTCCTGGCGACTTATGGTGATCAGTTGCCGTTCAGGACCGTGCGCGAGCTGCCACGACGGCGTGTGGTTGAGGCCATCATCGTTGATGCACAGTCCGTGCCGTCCATTAAGGGGATGGATGCAAGGACAAAGCTGACGATCATCGACCATCACCCCATGCGTGGCGTGGCCAGGGGAGATGCTTCCTACACCATCGAAGAGATCGGAGCAACCACTTCCTTGCTCGTGAAGCAGCTTCGTGAGCTGCGCATCTCGCTGACTCCGCTGGAAGCCACTCTGCTGCTGCTGGGAATCTACGAGGACACCGGCTCGCTCGCCTACACCACGACCACGGCCGACGATTTGCGCAGCGCCGCCTGGCTGCTAGAGCAAGAGGCAAACCTGAAGGTCGTGACCGACTTTCTAAGGCATCCGTTGGACGAGCCCTATCAGGCGGTGTACGCTCAGCTGGTCGATAACACCGAGTGGTACTCCCTGCACGAGCAGGACGTTCTGATTGCTGTGGCCCATCTGGACGACTACCTCGACGAACTGTCCTTGTTGGCGCACAAGCTAGATGACGTTTTTGACCCCGATGCCTCCTTCCTGCTCTTTGGGCATGCGGATCAGGTACAGTTGATCGCTCGAAGTGCGAGCAAGGCCATTGATGTCGGCGAGATCGCTCGTTTGTTTGGCGGCGGTGGTCATGGCAGTGCCGCAGCTGCGCTGATTCAGGGCATTGACCTGGAGGACGTGCACGAGCAGTTGATCGGGAATTTGGAGGAGCATGTCAAGCCACCGGTGACCGTGGCAGAGATCATGTCGCACGGAGTGCACACCCTGGACCCGGAGATGTCACTGGTGAAGGCGGAGATGCTGATGCGGCGCTATGGACACGAGGGCTTTCCTGTCGTCGAGGATGGCAGGCTGGTGGGTGTCCTGACGCGGCGTGAAATCGACCGTGGTTTGCATCACCGTTTGGGGCAGGCTACCGTTGGCTCGTACATGCACAAAGGTGAAGTGGCGGTTTCGCCATCGGACAGTGTGACGACGGTACAGCGGATCATGACCGATCACGGGGTCGGACAGGTTCCAGTCGTCGAAGATGGTCACGTGTTGGGGATTGTGACGCGCACCGATCTGATCAAACTGTGGAGTGCTGGTGCACAGCCATCGCGCCGGGAGGAAATCCAGGGGCTGCTTCGGCGGAGTCTGCCGGTGCCTCTGCTGGATTTGCTGCTCCAAGCTCGGAATACGGCCAACGAGATGGGCTACTCGCTTTACATCGTGGGTGGGCTCGTGCGTGACCTGCTGCTTGGCCTGCCGACGCTGGATCTTGACCTGGTGGTAGAGGGCGATGCGGTCGCTCTGGCTAAGGACTTGGCCAGGCAGTTGAAAGCCAGGGTGCGCAGCCATGCCCGCTTCGGCACGGCCAAGGTCATTCTGGGCGGCACTGGCGGAACGAGCTTGCCTCCATCGCTCGACTTTGTCACGGCTCGCACCGAGTTCTACCAGCACCCCACAGCTCTACCAGAAGTTGAACGCAGTTCCATCAAGCAGGATCTGTATCGGCGCGACTTTACCATCAACACCATGGCCATCTGCCTGGATCGTGACCGCTATGGTGAGCTATTGGACTTTTACGGTGGGGAGCGGGATCTGGAGGACAAGTTGATCCGCGTGTTGCACAACTTCAGCTTTGTTGAAGATCCCACCAGGATTCTCCGGGCTGTGCGCCTGGAGCAGCGGCTTGGCTTCACCATAGAGGCGCGCAGCGCTGAACTGATAGATGACGCGCTGGGCCTGCTCGATCGAGTTACGGGCGAGCGGCTCCGGCATGAGCTGGAACTGATATTGGATGAGGCGGAGCCAAGCGCGATTCTGGAGCGCTTGGCAGAGTTGGGAGTGCTTCGTCGTCTGGAGGCTGGCTTGCGCTATGACCGGTGGCTCACTGAGAAGCTCCATCAAGCTTGGTTGGCGTTCCATGGTGACCAAACCATGGCGGACGAAGGTGCCGAGACGTGGCCCGAAGACCGCGCACTGACGCCTTTCCCTGTTGAACAGAAGTACCTGGTTCTCGCTCTCCTGACCTATCGACTGACGAGACCGCAGCTGGTCCGCTTCGTCAGCCGCCTGAAGTTCAGTCAGGAAGTGGTGGGCTATCTGCAAGAAGTCAAGGCCCTGCGGGCACGGGCTTGGCGGCTGGACAGGCCCAACTTGAAGCCGAGCCGTGTTTACCGCCTGTTGCACGTCTATTCGGCGCGTGCCCTGGCTGCTTTCGCAGTCGCTTTGGATTCGCCTGTGGCTCGAGAAAACGTCCTGCTGTACTTGAACCGGCTCCGGTGGGTGCGGCCACGCATTGGAGGTCACTATCTCAAGAAGGAAGGCATACCACCGGGTCCGGTCTATCGGGAGATCCTGAACAAACTGCTCTATGCGCGCCTCGATGGCAAGCTGCGCACGGCTGTCGAAGAGGAGGCCATGGCCAAGAAGTTGGTGGCTGCGTGGAGGGCACGTCAGCGTCGCTAGAACAACTTGGTGATTTCATCTTGGTCGAAGCGGGGTAGGTCCATGGTGACTGCCCCGCTTTTCAGCCTCAGCCCTTCCCCCGCCGCGGTGATGTGTCCGATCACCGCGCAGACCACGTCTGCTTTCTTGTAAGCGGCAAGCAGAGCTGGGAGATGCTCGTGAGCCAGCGTAATGAGCAGCGCGCCTGAAGCGATGGTGCCCAGCGGATCCAGGCCGAATTCTGTGCACAGAGAACGGCACTCGGGCCATATCGGTACGGCATCGCCATCTACCCACACGCCTACCCCCGCCGCCTGGGCCAGCTCATGCAGACCGGTGGCAAGGCCTCCCTCGGTAGGGTCATGCATCGCGTGGATCTGGGTGCATTCCACCGCTAGCCTCGCCTCGGCCACGATGCTGATCCCAGGGTCGTAGAGGTAGTCCTGGGCGCGTACGATCCATCTTTGAGGATAGCCGCGCTTCCGAAGCTGCTGCATCTTCTCACGGGCTACGATTGCCGTCCCCTCAATGGCGATGCCCTTGACCAGGACGATGTCGTCGCCTACTCGAGCTCCGCCTGTGGCGATCCACTGGTCTTTGGCGATCTCACCCAGCATGTGGCCGACAGCAAGGGGGCGTTCTAAAGCGTACGTCACTTCCGTATGCCCGCCAACGACGGCGATGTGCAGCTCTCGACAGGCGGCATCGATTTGCGCAAAGATGCTCTTGACCAGCTCGGGCGTGGTCCTATTCTCTGGAAGGAGCAGGGTCACGAGCAGCCAGCGGGGCATGGTCCCCGTCGTGGCTAGGTCATTGGCGTTCACCTGCACCAAGTACCAGCCGACTTTGTCCGTCACGAAGGTGATGGGATCTGTCTTGGCTACCAGACAGCGATCGCCGAAGTCGATGACGGCCACGTCTTCACCGATACGGGGTCCGAGGACAACCCGCTCATCAGGCCAGCCCTGTGCTTGCAGTAGCTGGGCCAGCAGGCTGTGATTGAGTTTGCCGACAGGCAGCACGCTGAGCCCGTCCGTGGCAGGTTCCCCCTTACTCAGCAAGGCCGACGCGAGCTGGCAGCCCCTGGTGCCTGTCTGCGAGACGCAAGTCGACGCTGTAAGTGAACTCCAGGCAGGGACTACGCCCCGAACTTGGTCAGGCGCAGAGCATTGGCCATCGCAAGCGGCATCAGATCGACAGCCAGGATGTGTCCCAGCCCGCCACGCATGCAGGCTCGTTCACCGTATTCTCTGACGCTGTCACAGCGACAGTAGCGCGAATACAGCATGGTCGGGATCGGATGCCAGCTGTGCGCTCTCAGCAACGATGGCGTCGAGTGATCGCCGGTGATCACCAGTACGTCTGGCTTGAGCTCTACAATGCGGGGGACGTAGGAATCACACTCTTCGATCACGGCAACCTTAGCCGCAAAGTCGCCGTCCTCACCACGGCTATCCGTGTACTTGTAGTGAACATAGAAAAAGTCATAGTCCGGCCAGGCCTTTTCCAGGGTATCGCACTCATCGGCCAGCGTGTTGCCACTCGGAAGCGCGGTCATCCCGACCAACTTTGCCAGGCCGCGATACATCGGGTACACGGCGATGGCCGCAGCACGCAGACCAAAGACGTCGCGGATGCTTGGAATCTCCGGACGCTTGTCCAGCCCACGCAGCAGCACCATATTGGCCGGATGTTGGTCCTTCAGTGCCTCTCGAGTTTGCCTTACAAAGTCGTTTGCCAGGTCTGCTGTTCTCTGCGAAGCGGCCGGGTCGCCCGCATCCTCCAGCGGCCGAACCGGCAGCGGCAGGACACCCAGTTGCTGCGGATCGGACTCGGTTAGGTCGCCGGCGAGACCCTCGCCGCGAAAGACCAGCACAAAGCGGTGCTCCTTCACCGTTTCGATGATTAACTCAACACCGGGGAGCCTGACCCTGTCGCGCAACAGTGCAACTAGTTCCGCGTTCTTCTCCGTGGGGATGCGACCGGCCCGCCGGTCTGTGACCCGGCCCTGCGCGTCAACGGAACAGAAGTTGCCGCGTGCGGCAACGTCTTGGGGCTGAAGGTCAAAGTCAATACCCAACGCTTCCAGTACGCCGCGCCCAATGATGAATCGGCAGGGATCGTAGCCGAACACGCCCAGGTGGCCCGGCCCGCTGCCTGGCGTGATGCCTGGTGTGATAGGAACGGTGAGCCCACAGAGGGACTTGGCGGCCAGCGCGTCCAGGTTCGGTGTGCGTGCTGCCTCCAGCTCGGTTGGGCCGCCTTCTTCGACCGGTAGCCCCCCTATGCCGTCCATCACCAGAAACACGATTTTGGTCTCTGCCGGAATAACCAGCTTGCGGATGAACTCCAGGTCTGCCATAGTACTCCTTATCGTGAGTCTTGGTTAGTCAGTGACGAGCAACTAGCGCTGAGTGCTGTGTTACTGTCTCTTCGTCAGCACTTGTCCTGCAGTGCGGCCACTCCGGGCAGGACCTTGCCTTCCAGGAACTCGAGCGAGGCTCCGCCACCTGTGGATATGTGGGTCATGGACTCGGTTAGCCCTGCCTGTTTCACAGCAGCGGCTGAGTCTCCTCCCCCGATGATCGTTGTCGCCGTCGTCCCGGCCAGAGCCTTGGCGATAGCCACTGTGCCTGCTGCGAACGCGGGGAACTCAAAGACGCCCATCGGCCCGTTCCACACTACGGTCTTGGCTGTCTGGAGCGTGTTTTGAAAGCGTTCCACGCTCTTGGGGCCGATGTCCAGGATGCGCCAGTTGTCCGGCACTTTGTCGATGGCGACTGTGTTGTGCTCTGCGTCGGCGGCAAATCTATCCGCTACGACCACGTCAACCGGCAGCACCAGCTTGCTGCCTGCGCGCTTCAAGAGGTTCTTGGCCAGGTCTAGCTTGTCATCCTCAACTAGAGATTCGCCGACCTCACGTCCTTGGGCCTTGAGGAACGTGTTAGCCATACCGCCGCCCACGATCAGGTAATCGACCTTTGGCAGCAGGTTCTCAATGACACCGATCTTGTCCGACACTTTGGCGCCACCCAGTAGGGCGACGAAGGGTGGTGTCGGTTCCGCCAACGCCTTGCCCAAGAATGTGAGCTCGCGCTCCATGAGGAATCCGGCGACGGCGGGCAGGTAGTGCGCCACTCCTTCCGTCGACGCATGGGCCCGATGGGCGGTGCCGAAGGCATCATTGACATAAACGTCGGCAAAGGCTGCCAGCTGCTTCGCAAAACCGGGGTCGTTCTCTGTCTCCTCGGCGTGGAAGCGCAGGTTCTCAAGCAAGACAACGTCACCCGGCTTCATCGCTGCTGCTACCCGCTCGACCTCACTGCCGATGCAGTTTTCGGTCTTGGTCACGGGTGCATGCAGAAGCTCAGAGAGCCGCCGGGCAACCGGTGTGAGCCGCATCGCTTCCACCACCTTGCCTTTGGGCCGGCCCAGGTGGGAGCAAAGGATGACCATGGCACCCTGATTGCGCAAGTATTCAATGGTGGGCAACGCTGCCCGAATGCGCGTGTCGTCCGTGATCTCTCCAGCTTCGTTCAGTGGCACGTTGAAATCAGCGCGCACAAGGACGCGCTTGCCACCAACCTGGATGTCTTTCACTGTCTTCTTGTTCACGCTCTTCTCCTCCTGGTTAATCATGTCAGCAGCTTTCAGGTGGTGCCAGGCATGCAAGGCCTTGGTATTCTATCATCGGCCCGCTCATGGTTGAAAACGCGCTACGCGTTCACCCGCCCTTCGTATACTCTGCCTTCGTTGGGTGCCAGGGTCACGGTCTGTCCCTCCTCCAATGAGAAGAATGCATCCTCGGCCCCCACGATGGCGGTCAGTCCCAGTTCGATGGCCATCTGCGCGCCATGTGAAGTCGTACCTCCCTCGAGCAGGATAAGGCCTGCGGCTCTCCGTGCCAGAGGGACGAGTTCCCTCGTGGACCGCTTGGCAACCAGCACATCAGTAGCTTCGATGTCCGATGCATCAGGCAGAGTCTCGGCGATGAGCCTGATCTGGCCCTGGACAACCTCTTCGCCAATCCCAGTGCCCTGTGTGAGGATACGTGCGATTACCTGCACCCTGATCAGGTCGGTCGTGCCTGGCGTGCTGCCCGCCGCTCCGCCAGTGACCACGACCAGGTCACCGGATTGGACGAGACCGTGCTCTCTGGTCGCATTCACCGCGTCAGAGAGCATCCGATCGGTGTTGGCCGTGCGCTTGGCCAGCAACGGATAGACTCCCCAATGCAGACAGAGCTGCCTCTGTACCAGTGGGCTGGGTGTGACGGCGATGATCGGCGCTACGGGACGATAGTGAGATACCATGCGCGCGGTGTTGCCAGACACCGTCGGAGTGATGATCGCTGCTGCACCCAGGTCCTGCGCGACCTCACGGGCCGCATGGCTCACGGCTTCGGCGATGCTCATCCTGCCCGCGGGCGCAAGCGGAGCGAGGGCGATGCGTTTCTTGAGCTCGACCTCAGTACGCTCGGCGATTCGCACCATGGTGCGCAGGGCCTGCAGAGGGTACTGACCAACGGCTGTTTCCCCGGAAAGCATGATGGCATCGCTGCCGTCCAATATAGCGTTGGCAACGTCGCTGGCTTCAGCGCGCGTGGGGCGGGGGTTGCGAATCATAGAATCCAGCATCTGCGTGGCGGTGATCACCGGCTTGCCAGCGTCATTGCACTTTCGGATGATCCTCTTCTGCATCAGCGGCACCTCTTCGGGCGAGGCTTCGATGCCCAGGTCACCCCGCGCCACCATGATGCCGTCCGCTGCAGCGATGATATCATCGATGTGGTCCACGGCCTCCGGCTTTTCGATCTTGGCGATTACGGGAGTCGGGCGCCCGAACGCACACTTCCGGCTCACAAGCTCCTGCAGGGTCACCACGTCGTTCGCATTGCGCACGAAGGACAGCGCGATCCAGTCTGCCTGTTGGGCCAAGGCGAAGGTCAGGTCTTCTTTGTCTTTCTCGGTGATGGCCGGGATGCTGGCATGAGCACCGGGGAGGTTCAGGCCTTTGTTGCTCTGCAACAGCCCTCCGGTAGTGACCTGGCAACGAATCTCCGTGGCCGTGGAGTCGAGAACGACAACCTCGAGCAGACCGTCGTCCATCAGGATGCGGTCACCTGGCTGTACCAGTTCTGGCAAGCGATTGTACTGTACAGGGATCTCACCGGCATGGCCTGTGATGCTTCTTGAGGTCAGGACAAGCTCTTCCCCGTCGCTCAGCAGCACGCCTTCTCCCTCCATCTCGCCGACGCGCAGCTTGGGACCCTGCAGGTCCATGAGAATGGCCACCGGCTTGCTTGCCTCTTCGGAGACGCTGCGGATGCGGAGCACATTCTCGCCGTGATACTCGTGGTTGCCGTGCGAGAAGTTCAGGCGTGCCACGCTCATGCCACTTTGGATCAACTGCTTGAGCATCTCAGTCGAGCGGCTGGCAGGGCCGATGGTACAGACGATTTTGGTTCGCAGCATCAGGACATCTCCGTGTGGGGGCGGAGCATTCCATCCAACAGGCACTGCGATGCTTGTCCCCGATGCCCAAAGCGCTTCCACTCAGAGGGAGCCATGTCCGCGAATGTGCCGCCCTGAAGGCCGCTGGCGATGATGGGTCCCCTGGTTTGCAGTGGCGGCTGTGCTTGCATCTCCTACCCTGTGTGCCGACGCACTCGCCTTTGGCGCTTTGTCGGCGATCGAAACCGCTCGGACAATTCTCGTGCAGGCCTGACAGGCTACTAGAAGGCTAATACGAAGATCAGATCATTGACGTTGGTGTTGGTAGGCCCGGAGATGATCAGATCTCCAAGGGCCTCGAAAAAGCGATAGGCGTCGTTGTCCGCCAAATAGCCGGCGATGGATAGCCCCTGTTGTGCTGCACGCAGGGCGGTTCGCCCGGTGCAGATTGCGCCTGCCGCATCGCTTGGGCCATCGGTTCCGTCCGTGCCCAGTGCGACAATGGCCACGCCATCCAAACCCTCGATGCCTGCTACTGCGGCGAGTGCCAGTTCCTGATTGCGTCCGCCAAGGCCGCTGCCGCGCACAGTGACGGTCGTTTCTCCGCCGGCAATGATGCAGGCGGGGCGAGCGATGGGCTGCCCGGAGTGAACAACCTCTCGTGCAATAGCGGCAACAACCTTGGCCACCTCCCGGGCTTCCCCTTCGACGAATGTGGAGAGTAGCAGAGTATTCAGGCCAAGCTGACGCGCCTTCTCCAGGGCCGCCTGGGCGGCGTGTTCATTGCTGCCGATGATCACGTTCTGTGTGCGCTCCAGCGCTTCCTCGCCCGCCTTGGCTGTCTCTGGCACCTGTCCTTCGATTCCGTGCTCCAGGTAGCGCACGATGGCAGCTGGCACCTCATCCAGCAAGCGGTACTTCTGCAGCACAGCATATGCCTGGGCAAAGGTCGTTGGATCGGAGCTTGTCGGGCCGGAAGCAATGACATCGAGAGGGTTGCCGATGACGTCAGACAGGATGAGCGCGATCACCTGCGCTGGCTGGGCCAGCCGCGCCAGCTGTCCACCCTTGACCTGCGAGAGGTGTTTGCGAATGGCGTTGATCTCGTTGATGGTGGCTCCACTGCGCAGCAGAGCGTCGGTGAGGAGTCCCATATCGGTGAGGGTGATGCCTTGCACTGGCAGGGTCATCAAGGCCGAGCCGCCACCGGAGATCAGGCACAATACCAGGTCTTGGGGGGCGGTGCCGCGCAAGAGGGAGACCATCTGACGACTGCCCTGGATGCCTCGGGCGTCCGGGAGCGGATGGCCGGCTTCGTGGATGGTGACGGTGCGCGTGGGCGCGCTATATCCGTCCTTAACATTGACCCAGCCGGAGGTGATGCCCTCTCCCAGGGTCTCCTCCACTGCCACGGCCATTGCCGCGCTCGCTTTTCCTGCGCCCACGACGTAAATGTGTTCGTAGGCAGCGAGGTCGTAGCTGTTCGCACCCACGCGCAATGTGTTTCCCTCGACCTGGAGAGCGCGCTTCACAGCGGCGGCCGGATCCACCGCCCGCAATGCTGCCTCCAGGATGGCCAGGAAGTACTCCTTGGCCATGGTCGGCAGATCGGTCTCCAGGGCGGCAACAGTAGAGCGCAGAAGCTTCATCACGTGCCTCGCAATGCGTGCTGGCCGATTCTAGTCCAAAAGCCGTTGGGTGGCAAGGCGAAGGTGTGCCATGGCAATTGACAGGTCATAATAGGAGCGGTATACTGTGATCGACGCCCATAGATTGAAGCCGTCACCGTTCCCGGCGTAGGTTCGAACCACGTTCTTTGGCTCTACGGGGTAGGAGCCCTCGTGGCATCACCATGGGCAGAAAGGAGCCGTTTTCATGAAGCTTAACTGGCACTTCCAAACCCTTACACCATGGTCCACGGAGTTGGTCAACTCCGAGTATGTCAAGGTGCTGGATCCGGCTGAGGAGAATTCTTTCCCGAACAGCAAGGTGATTGGACGCTGGTCCATGGCGGAAGACGTGGAGAAGGGATACTGGGGCAGGGGTGCCGCTGGAGCGGAAGACTACTTCGAGCTGTGGCGCGAGAAGTATGAGAAACGCCCCTGGATCTACGCGTGGGAATCGGTCAACGAGCCCAACCCACCGGCGCAACAGGACATTCAGCATCTGGTCCAGTTCACCAAGCGATGGGGCGAGCTGATGCAAGCGCGTGACTACAAGACTGTGGGTTTGTGCCTCGCTGAAGGCTGGCCAGAGCCTGAGGACGCCAAGCACTATGTGGATTGCTTCACCAGTTTGGATTATATCGGATTGCACGAGTACGGTGCGCCTAGCATGCAGTCGGGCGTGACCTGGCACTGCCTGCGTTACAGGCGTACATACGCGGAGTGGAAGAAGGAGATCGATGCCGTACCGCCGTTTCTGATCACCGAGTGCGGCATTGACGGCGGTGCAGCAGACCCTCCCCGGCCGCGAAAAGGGTGGAAGACGTTTGCCAGCGAGGACCAGTACTGGCAGCAGTTACAGTGGTACAATGGTGAGCTGGAGACAGATGACTATGTGATCGCTGCGTTCATCTTCACCAGTGGGCCTTTCTCACAGTGGTCGGATTTCGATTTCGATCGCGCCCTGTCCGGCCGGTTGCACGACGCCATTGTCGCGGTCGCGCCGCCTGTGCCGGGCTACGAGAGTCACTTCGTCCTGATGGCCCAGAACGTCCCTGATAGCTGGCGCCGGGCGCTTGAGAACTACTTCGACCGCTACAAGGTCACCAATGGCCAGAGCCATGACGACGCAATGGTGGTGCACGGGACTCGACACCACATCACGCTAGTGGGCAGTCCGGAGTCCCAGTACGGTGTTCCCCAAGGGGTCGAGGATCATATCCGGACGCATGCCCCCGACATCCAATTGGATCGCATGCCGGCTACCAATGCCGAGGAACTGAAACAGGTGGCAGACGAGCGCGTGGCAAACCACCGTCGGTATGGGTAGGACGGAGCCCGCTGTGAAGCCGAGGATTGACGCCACGCAGTTCGGTTCGATCACTATTCGAGGCCAGAGGATCAGCCACGATGTGATCATCCACCTGGACGGCGAAGTCAAGAAGCGGAAGAAGAAGCTGTCCAAGCGCGTGTATGGCACTTCGCATCGCATTTCTCTCGCCGAGGCCCAGTACGTCTTCGATGAGGGCGCCAAGCTGCTGATTGTCGGCACTGGCCAGCACGGTCTGGTGCGACTGGATGATGAGTCCAGCGCGTTCCTGAAAGTGCAGGGCTGTGAGGTGCGACTGTTACGCACCCCGGACGCTATCCGCGCCTGGAACAAAGCCGAAGGCAAGGTGATTGGCCTTTTTCACGTCACCTGCTAGCCATCAACGCCTGTAAGAGAGGCGAGGAGAGCCGGTCTGTCCGACAGACCGGCTCTCTGTCGTGGTCCCAGTGTGATCCTAGGGTTTCACCTTCAATTGCTCTGGTGTACGCTGCTGCGCGGAGAGCAGGCTGTAGATCTCATGCACCTGCTGTGCCGTCACCATTCCCAGGAACCGACCACCGTCAGTCACGGGCACTGCCCGGAGCCCTGATGTGGCCATCAACTGCCGTGCACGCATCAGGGTGTCGTCTGGTGAGACGGTGGGGAATTGCTTGCGCATGATGTCCCCCACAGGGGCGCTGGGACCGTAGGTCTCCAATGCGGCCGTAACGTCGGATCTGCCCAACAGGCCCAGCAACTGCTCTTCCTCGACCACCGGGAATGGGGCCTGGTGCCCACGCATGGCTTGCTCCAGCACAGCGCTCAGTGTGTCTCCTGGTGCGAGTGTAGGAGACGGGTGGACGAAGGCTTGGCTGACCTGCAGGTTGCTCAGCGTCGCGTGAAGCTCAGTCCATTGCTCCTCCTGCCTTGCCCCAACGAAAACCAGGAGGCCAATCATGGCCAGGACCAGGTTCCCCGTCGCCAGACCGGCCAAACCCATGATGGAAGCCAGTGCCTGTCCGACTCGCGCCGCCCATCTGGTCGCCTGCCTTTGGCCAACCGCCCAACTGAGGATACTGCGCAGCAGACGGCCGCCATCCATGGGAAAGGCCGGCAGCAGATTGAATGCGGCGAGAAGCACATTAGTTGCCAGCAGGTTCAGGATGAATCCTTGCCAAGATGGCTTGCTCATCAGATAGAGCAGGTGCCCTGGGCTCTTGATCGAGCGGCTGCCAATGAGCAGCAGGACGAAAAGGCCTAGCGGCACGGCGATGACCAGATTGACCAGCGGGCCGACCGCGGCCATCACAAACTCCTGGGAGGGTTTTGGGGGTAAAGAATCCATCTTGGCTAGCCCGCCGATGGGTGACAGCTCGATCTCGCGCACGCGGACGCCATAGAAAGTGGCTGCGAGGCTGTGAGCCAGCTCGTGTAGCACCACGCAAAAGAAGATGATGAGCGTGAAGATGATGCCGTACAACGCGCCTGACCATCCTCGTCTCATGAGGATGCCCCAGTTGTAGGCTGCCCAAGGCACAATCAACAGAAAAGTCACATGTAGGCGGATCTTGATGCCGCGCACACTGCCAATTGTCAAGGACCAGTCCATGGATGATGCTTCCACCTTTCCGCCACCCAATACTGCCAGTTCCCTACCGGTAGCGAGGGCCGTGGTTCCCGGGCAGGGCCACCTCTTGACGGGGTTCTTCCGTCGCCGGGCATCAGCGCGGCCTCAACTCGCGCACGCCCGACTCAGATGCCACCAGCACCAGTGACGCCAGCCCAACGAAGAGTCCATTCTCGACAACCCCGGGGATGAGATTCAGTTCGCGCTCCAGCACGGCGGGCTCGTCGATCCCTTCGAAGTGACAGTCCAAGATATAGTTCCCTTCATCGGTCACATAGGGGTCAGCACCCTGCATGCGCAGGGTAGGCTCGCCGCCAAGGCGTCTCAGCGTGTCCAGGAGGGTATTCCAGCCAAACCGAATCACCTCGACGGCCAGCGGCGCCTTGGTACCCAGTACCTCCACCAGCTTGGACCTGTCGACGACAATGACCTCGCGACGAGAAGCGCGGGCCACGATCTTCTCACGCAGCAGAGCTCCTCCTTGGCCCTTGATCAAGACGAGGTCCGGGCCCACTTCATCCGCTCCATCGATAGTCAGGTCGAGCACGGGGTGTTGATCTAACGTCGTCAGGGGAATGCCGACTCTCATCGCTAGTTCCTCACTGCCGCCTGAGGTAGGAACGCCACCGACATCTCGCAGGCTCCCGACACGCAAACGCTCACCGAGCATCTCAATAGCGTAACCCGCGGTGGAGCCTGTTCCCAGGCCCAGCACCATGCCATCTCTCACCATTTCCACGGCCTTTGCTGCAGCTAGCTCTTTCAAGTTCACCCTTCTGTTACCTCCGGCGGTACAGTCTAGCGCACGATGTGGGCTGTGGTGCGCTCCCCCACGGACCACAAACGTTCGTGGGTCGCACGATTCTATCAGCCCGGGATACTCTGGTCAAATACCCTGCGGTGAAACGTCCAGTGCTCGCCGACGTGCTGTCGCACAAAGCTAGTGTCATGTCCACCGGGATAGACGTGATACTGGAAAGGGACGTGCAGTGCCCGCAGTGCCGAGGCAAAGGACTCGTTCTGTGGCAGATCAGGTGCGTCTTCTGCTGTGCAGAAGGACAGCTGGGTTTCGGCTAGATGCTGTACTAGACTGGCCGGATTGAACCGCTGCCACGTGTCGCGTTCCGATCCCAACAGCAATCGAAGCCGATAGTAGTCTGGAAACATCTGCAAGATGTCCAGTGGGCCCAGGAGCGATGAGGCTGCGCCGAACGTCGCAGGGTATAGGGCGGCGAGCAGCATCGCGCCGTAGCCGCCCATGCTAAAGCCGCAGATGCCTCGCGCTCCACGACCTGCTATCGTGCGGCAGCGCCTGTCCACCAGTTCGACCAATTCCATCAAGTACTCACCATACTGAGAACGGGGAACCGTTGGACTATTCAGCCACCAGCCCTGATTCCCGTCGGGTATAGCCAGAATGGCCGATCCCAAGGCCGTGATATGGTCCTGCGGGCGAACTTCGAGGAGCACAGAGCGCCAATCATGCCCCGAGCCATGCAGGACGTAGAGCACCGGGTAGCGTCTATCGCTTCGCGCGTGGTATCCTGGGGGTAGGTAAAGAGCAAGACTCATCCGCATTCCCAGCACCTGACTGCGCCAATGCACCCCCTGGAAGCCTTCAGGCAGCCGGACTCTTCGGCCGGGCCGCCACGGAACGCCAATACGGCTCATTCGCTCGCCCGTCTCTTGGGCCGGGAGCGTCCCAGCACCACGCCAAGCAGGATCGCTGCAGCCCCCACCGCTTGCAGTGGCTGCATGCTTTCCCCCAGAAAGGCCCAGGACACGACCACAGAGATAAGCGGATTGAGGTACGAGTAGACCGAGGTACGCGCGCCACCTATCCGCTGCACACCTACATTCCAGATCACATAGCCGATGGCGATGGCAAGCACAGCCGAGTACGCCAGGCCGAGCCAACTTTGCCGCGAGATGCTGTGCCAGTCCTGTGCCAGGACATCAGGCAGCCCCACAATCACCAAGAGCGGCGTGCCGGTGAGCATGAGCCAGGCGCTGATCTTCAGCGCAGAGTGCTTGTCTGTGAGCCGCTTTAGCAGAACGGTGTGGATAGACCATAGGACAGTGGCCGCGAGTATCAGTAGATCACCCATCAGCGTATGGCTTCCCGCCGCCAGCCCAGAGCTGGAGGCTCCGATCAACAGGAACAGGCCAGCAAGTGACACCAAAAGACCGATCCAGTTGCGCCCAACGAGCTGCTCCGACTTGGTCACAGTACCGATGAGGGCAACATGCACGGGCACAGTGGCCAGAATCAGTGACGCATTGCTGGCTCTCGTGCGCGCTATACCGGTGATGAACAGCGTCTGGTAGAGCGAAGTGCTGATAAAGCCTAGTAGCAGCAAAAAGCCCCAATCGCTCCGCGGTATGTAGACATCCCTCTCTATGATCCCAACTAACAGCAGGATCACCAGTGACGCTGTGCCAAACCGTACAGCGTTGAAAGCCAGCGGCGTGATCTCCGACACGGCGGACTTGACGACGGCAAAGTTCGCTCCCCATATCACAAGCAGGGCGACCAACATCAGATCTGTCCAACCAAAGGCAGGCGGCTTGCTTCCGTGGCTCATGATCGCTGTGCTCGCAGCGCTTCGACCAGACTGCTCACCGCCGTCTCGGGTGTGCTGGCCAGTTGCACATACTCAAAGTCACGATTTCGAATGATAAGCTCCTCAGTGCAGAACTCGAGCAGGCCTTGCCACGGGTCGGAGAGCACGACAAAGGGTCTCGGCGGAATGGAGTGGGTCTGCAATAGGCTCCACACTGTACTGATCTCGGTCAGTGTGCCGACGCCACCTTTCAACGCCAGGTACGCATGCCCCATGTCGATGAGCTTGAGCAAGCGTTCGGGGAACGTATCGGTGCGGATCTCTTCGTCCACCCAGGGGTTGGCCCTTAGGTCGGGGAACAAGCGGGTGGTCACAGCCACGACTGTGCCGCCCGCCTCCTTCGCCCCGCGGCTCACAGCCTCCATGACTCCGCCATACCCGCCGCTACACACTATCAGCCCCTTGTCCGCGAGCAGTGCTCCCACCTGCCAGGCCTCTCTGTAGGCGGGGCTATTTCGCGGGGCCTGCGAGCTGCCAAAGACCGATACGACGTCAACTCGTTCTATCACATGTTGCTCCTTCTGCGCGTGGCAGCGACGTTGGTCATCCGGGCGGATGACTACAAAGAGCTGCACTAGCCGCTCAGCTGAGCGGGCGTTTGCATGCCGCAAATCAGCGAAAGAGGTTTGGCCACTCATGTTCGAAGCAGTAGGTTGGCTGGCCAAGGCTCGATGGTGGCGAGCAAACGCTCGTTCTTGATGTGGCGACCAGCACCCCGCCTGCAGAGTCGCTAGTTGCTGCTTCCTCCCCCATGTCGCCGCGGTGCTGCTGACCCGGGCAGTGGCGGCGACCCATGATCTACGGGCAGATGTCGGGCGCGACCGTACCTTAGAACCAGGGCCGTCCGTCGCGCTGGCTCATGGTGCGCATCGCACGCCGCATGGTGAAATCGATGCGCTCATCGGAGCGCAGTCGTGCCTTGCTTGTCGGCCACGCTGTTTAGCTTCGGGATGTTGTTCCAGGCGCGGAGATCTCCAGGACGCGATAGGGATGCGCATTGACGACTACTGTGTCGCCATATTCGGTCGTCGTGGTCTGGAATTGACTGTGAACGTGACTGTGCCCATGGATCAGGTACCGTGGCCGATGGCGGTCCATGAGGGTCAGAAAGGCACGGAAGCCAGAGTGGCACATGTCCTTGCCGTCGTGAATGCCAAAGGGCGGAGCATGGGTGATCAGCACATCCAGGCGACGACGCCTGAACAGTCGCTGGCGCAACAGTCTCGTGCCCAGCCGCAGTGCTTTGCGGCTCATTTCCCCATTGCTGTACTGGTACGGGCCAGGTTTGTAGCGCATCGAACCCTCCAGTCCAGCGATGAGCAAGCCATCGTGGTCAACGGTTCGCTCGTCGATGTCAACGCAACCGCCCGGGCCCTCCTTGCCCCCCTCGCTGCTGCAGTGTTTGAGCTCGACCCCGTGATTTCCCATCACGTAGTACAGCGGCACGTTCAGCATGGTAACCACATACTCCAGGTAGTAGTGCGGCAAATCGCCGCACGCCAAGACCAAATCCACATCGCCAAAGCGGGCTTGGATGCCAGCGTCGTAGACCTGTGGCGCCACCTCGTCGCTGATGGCAAGTACCTTCATCGGTCCTTCTCGGTGTCCTTCTCTACTGCCTAGCTTCGAGCTTCTCGCGATAGTCGAGCAAACGGGCAATGCCCCAGTCGATCATAAAGTACGCCTCCGACCGCAGCTCGCTGTCAGAACCCGGCAACAGCAGTTTGCCAGCGGTAATCTGTCGATAGGCATCCAGTGCCTGATCGTGCAGCGCTTCAAAGCCAGAAGGGGGTTCCACGGCTTGCAGGGCCTGCAGTATTCTCGCTGCTTCGTCCACAGGCATCTCTTGAACCCTCATGATCGTTGCCAGCGAGGCGTATCGCTCGGTCAGCATGAGATAGATGGCCACATCGCTGGGTACGGGCCGCGGCGTGGCCGTGGGGGGCGTGCCCGGCTGGGTTCTGCCCACACAGCCAAAAGGTGACAGAACGGAGAACGCCAACACGAGAGAGCCAAGGATCCGCCGCCACTGGACAGAAGAGAGGCTCAACGGCCCTTCCTTCCGGCAGGGGGTTCTCTGTATCTCCGGATCTCAAACACAACCGGATTCTGGGCATCGGGGCAGGCATGAGTGGCAACGTCTCGGTGCTCACGGTCCAGCCAGGGGAAGTCGGCTCCATAGCGCATGGCAAAGACCTTGGGCAGGAAACTATAGAGCGCATGCAGGCAGATCCGCCCATCTATTGTCTCGCCGTCGAACACAACCTGGTCGCCAACCATGTGCCCGAACTCGCAGGCGCCCTTCACTGACAACACTTTCACCATGATTCTGTAAGGCTCAGCTATCGCTGTTTGCTCCTGACTCAGCAGTGGCGTCACGCTGTCCAGCGGCTGCAGATCAACTTCTCACAGGCTCTCTGGGCCTTGCCCTGTAGCCAACCAGGTGTGCGCACAGGGTCGAGCCTGGCAGGGCACCGATCTGCCGACTGTGTCGGTGCCACCCGCTCCTGACAGCACGTATCATTTCTCGGCCGTGGGGGCGTGCGCGCAAGGCGGACCTGCTCCCATGGTGTAGTATGACATAACCGACGATGCGGGCCGAGACGGGTTTTCTGGATCGTGCACACTGTCTTGGGGTGCATGAAGGTTGTGTAGCATCTGCATTCTCAGCCCTGGAGTACAGAGCATCCGAATGCTTGGTGCGATTATACCACTGGCCCGGTTCGGCAGCAAAGCATCAAGGTTTCGCAGGGGGCGACGTCGTCCCGGCCACAGTTCTTCATTCGCCGCGCCCAGCGCTGTCCAGCTGTCAGTGAGCAGGGTGGACGAGAACCGTGGGGGGCTGTGCAACACCTGCATTGGCGAAGCAGCCCCGGCCGGGCGGGGCAGATCGCGGAGCAAAGCGATGGAGTGCGCCGCAGTCCATCTCGCCTTGAGGCCAGGGTGGGGCTGGGGACCGGCAGCCAAGCCAGGATGACAGCTGCCTGGACCCTAAGGCCAACCTGTTTTACAGGTTTCTTACACAATGGCAATAGGGGCATAACATGGGGGCTCTATACTGCAGACAAACAGGTTAGCAAAGGAGGAAGACCCAAACATGAAACTCCGAAGCAAGCTATCGTTCGTTGCCTTGGCTACGGTGGTGGTGCTCTCTGCACCCGGACTGGCCCTGGCTCAGGAGCCAGCGCAGGCGCCCAAAGGACCCGTGGTTTGGGGACGCGTACAAGCCAAGTCATCGGGTGGCTTCACCTTGGGCACGCCGAGCGGCGACATCACAGTCTCCGTTGATGCAGACACGCGCTATCGCGTCCCCGGCGTGGAGCAGCCCACACTGGCCAATCTGCAGATTGGCGATTCGGTGCTAGTATTGGGCCGCCGCAACGAGGTAGGAGCCTTCGTGGCGCGTCTGGTGGCCGTCCTGCCACCCGTGCCGATCCACAGCCTGAAGGGAGAAGTCATAGAGATCCAGGACCAAACGCTTACCGTGGCGGTTCCTGGGGGCCAGAAGGTGCTGATGACGGATGAGCACACCGTGTTCCATGTGCCAGACGTTGAAGAGCCCACGTTGGAAGACATTCAGGTGGGCAGTCGTATATTCGCGATCGTGGACGCCAGCGACCGCGAGGCCTGGCTGGCCAAGCTGGTGGCGGTTGTTCCGGAGGACGCGCGCGGCCCTGTCAGCCTGCGCGGCAGGGTGACCGATGTCGCCGAAGCGTCACTGCGCGTGCGAATGCGTGAGGACGTGGTAACGGTGGCGATCACCGACTCTACCAAGATCCGCGTGCCCGGAGTGGAGAACCCAACGATAGCTGATATCCGCATCGGCGACTGGGTGCTCGTCGTCGGCCATCCAACCGGCCTGTGCCGGATACAGGCCAGAGCCGTGGGTGTGCTGCCGCCGGTTTCCGCACATCGATTCGTGATCAGAGGTGAGGTCCTGGCAGTTGGTCCGTCGACTCTTACCGTCCAGGATCCGAAAGACACGCACACCATCCGGACCGACGACAAGACGCGGTTCCGTGTGCCAGATGTGGAGGAACCCACCATAGCGGACATCCAGGTGGGAGATCACATCGTGGCCGTGGGCACACCTGAGGATGATGGCGCTCTCCTGGCACGGCTTATCCTGATCCGACGCCCTCCGCAGGACGAACCCACGGCCTCACCTGATGGCCAGCTTCCCCTGACATGACCTCCAGCCTGGTCTGGGCGCACCAGAACCAGGACAGACAAACCGGGCGCATCAAGCGCCCGGTCTCCTTCTGCCAGCCTCGACCACGCGGTGTGCCTGACGCGTAGTTCCTGCTATAATCCCCGCCACGATTGATTCGCGCTGCTCGTGTCCCAGCAGCATGGAAGGGAACGTTGAGCCGAGTGTACGCTGCCCGCTGCCCCGACTGCCGTCCCGAGACGTTGGAAAGGGCTCTGTACGAGAGCTTGCAGGCAGTCATTGGTGAGGCAAAATAGGTCGCATTAGGAATCGTCAATTCTCGGGGTTTGCGCCATACTTGGGCCAGCAGAGCACGTCAGGTAGCCTATGAGGTGCGTTCATCATCTTTCGGACATTGAGCGCAAAGCGTTGCTCCAACTGCACCATCAGACCAGGCAAGCCGATGTCCGCATTCGGTGTGACATGATTTTGTTGTCTGACCAAGGGTTGTCACCGCCTGAGATTGCCCAGCGAGCGCTATGAAGCCGAAGGGGTGTCCGGCCTGCTACCGCATCCGAGGCCCGGTCGACCGCGTCGGGTGACCCCAGAGGAGGAGCTGTTGATCGAAGTGGTGAAGCAGGAGCCCTGCTCGCTGGGCTTGCCTTTCTCCAACTGGACAACGACCAGCCTGAGTAAGTGCCTGGACCAGAGATGGGGATCAAGGGCAAGACACGGCACGTCGAGAACTACTCGAAGCCGCATGGTTTTCGCCCGCGGCGACCGGTATTGAGTGTCAAGCCTAAGCAGGATTCTGAGCTGGCGGAGGGAAAAACCGGCTTCCTGAGTTCATCACCGTGGCCGACGAGGATCATATTGTGCTCCTGGGTGACTCGGCGCAAGTCAGTACACTGCCCACTATCAGCCGCTGTTGGACTCGCAGCGGTCGGCAGCGAGCGATTCTCACCGCAGGCATGCGGGCATAAAAGCGTTGGCACTTTGGCACGGTCAATCCGCTGACCGATGAGATCCTGCACATCATCCATCGTCACCCAACAACGTTGGCTTTCGACACTTGCTGGCTGACATCTCGCGGACCTACCATCCGCCCAGCCATCCACAACGCAAAGCGTACCTTTTTGTCGACGATGACAAGGTTTCTACGGCAAGACCTGCGCCCCAGCCCCTGCAAAAGCGTGACCATCGTATTCAGGTCGAGTTTCTCTCGGCCTACGCGCCGGACATGAACCCTCAGGAGGACATCTGGCAACACACACGACAGCGCGTCATTCATGACCACTACTTACATATGGGCAACCTGCTGACAGCGCTCGAAGAGTTCCACCACAGGCTGGAACAGTATCCAGAACGAGTGCTCCGCCTTCTCACAGAATGGGCACGACATACTGCGAATTGGTTAGGGCTAACCCGTGATGGGGCCGTTCGCCCTCGCGTAGCATGTCCGTCGCTTGACGGGGTTTCTCCTCTTCAGCCGAGAATCTGTGCCGCGGCCCTAGAGAGAAGTGGGTGACTACAAGCACAAGGGGTGTAGTTCACTTTGGGGGCAGACGCGAGAGTGGGACCAGTGGCGCGGCTTGAAGACTCCAGATGCTTGAGAACGGGCGTCCGCAAGCGCAAAGCAAGCCCTGGAGTGAGCCTTTTGGGTCCCGGGTACCTCTTGAGCCGGTGACAGCGCGCGTCGCCAGCTGACTCGAACATTATGTTTCCCCCGACCTGAACTGCAAATAGCATAAGGTGATTGTTCCAAATTCGGGGAAGAGGAAAAGCTGACAGAGAGCTTTCTTGGTTTGGACTCGCTTCATGCAGTGCGGGCGCTTGACAAACAGGAAATCCTGTGGTATAGTTTGTTTGTTGTAGCAACAAACTAAATGCTGTGGAGAGTATGTTGTCTACACATCCCGCAACGGCCGATCAAGCTCTGGTGCGCAGACTGAACACTGCGCTCATAATGGACTGGCTACGCAGGCGTGGGGCCCTCTCCCGTGCCGGCCTGTCTGCAGCGACCGGGCTGAACCGCAGCACTGTCTCCAGTGTAATCCACGATTTGCTTGAAGAGCACCTGGTGCGCGAAGTCGGCCTGCAACCCTCTGAGGGGGGCCGCCCTGGCATGCTGCTAGAACTCAGTCCTGAAGGCGGCTGTGCCGTTGGTGTTGAGATTGGCGTTGATTTCGTCTCCGTCGTTCTGACCGATTTCATCGCTCAGGTGCTGTGGCGCAAACGCATCCCCTCTGATCCCAAAGATAGACAGGGCATCATCGTCTCCCGTACTGAAGACCTCGTCCAGGAAGCACTGAGCATCGGCACAGAGCGCGGGCTGCGGATCCTGGGAGTTGGTCTGGGCGTACCTGGCCTGGTAGATCTGCAGCAGGGCACCCTGGTGTTTGCCCCCAACCTGGGCTGGTCCGATGTCCCTTTCCGGCAGATGTGGACCGAGCGCTTTGACGCGCCTGTCTTTGTGGAGAACGAAGCCAATGCTGCCGCTCTGGGCGAGTACTACTTCGGCCTGGCCCGCAACGTCCAGACCCTGGTGTACCTGAGTGCTGGGGTTGGCTTGGGAGGCGGTATCATTCTCAACGGTAGACTTTTCCGCGGCAGCAGCGGCTACGCCGGTGAGGTGGGACACATGACAGTGGACCCGAACGGCGAGCTCTGTGGCTGCGGCAAGCGTGGCTGCTGGGAGACCGTGGTCGGGCCACGCGCCATTGTCCGCCGCGTAAGGCAGGCACTTGAGAGCGGTGCAGAGAGCCAGATAGGTACGCTCGTTGAAAACGACCTAAGCCACATTGACGTGGGCGTCGTGGTGGAGGCCGCCCAAGCCGGTGATCTCGTGGCTCAGACAGCGCTGGAAGAAATCGGCGTCCACTTGGGCATAGGCATCAGCAACCTGGTGAATACGTTCAATCCAGAGATGGTGGTCTTGGGCGGAGCCCTGAGTCTGGCAAGTCCTTTTCTGTTGCCCGTCGTCGAAGAGACAGTAAGGGAACACGCACTGGAGCAACCACGCGAGATTCTCAGGATAGCCGCTTCGGCCCACGGCGCGGAGGCCTGTGTGATGGGCGCAATCGCGCTGGTGGTGGATGAGATATTGCGCGAGCCTTTGCTTTGATTCTTGGTCAGGACCTGAAAGTGATGTCATCGAAAAGGCAAGCCACAGAGGCGACGACAAGGCGGACCGCTCTGAGAGCGCCGCACTCGTCGCGCAAGCCCAACTCCTGAAGCACTACCCTAGCATCTTTGATCGTCGGAGGCAACCCTATGACCAAGACTGATGAAGGCACTCAAGGGCTTCGGAGCAAGCTCGGGCGGTTCCGTGAGCTGAATGTCTTGGCTGCGTTTGTGCTGCTCTGTTTGTTCTTCTACTGGAGGCGTCCAGGCGTTTTTGTCAAGCCAGCTAATCTGGCTGTGATCATGCGGTTTATCGCGACGTTCGGGATGCTGGCCATAGGTGAGGTCTTGATCATTATCACCGGCGGCATTGACCTGAGCGTTGGTTCTATGATTGCCTTCACCGGTGTGATCGCTGCCTGGATGATGCTGAAGGGAATTGGAACCGTACCGCCTATCAGCATGGTCCCGGCCATACTGACTACGCTCGTGGTTGGGACACTGATTGGCATCTGGCATGGACTGTTTGTGACCAAGCTGGGTATTCCCTCATTCATCATTACCCTGGGTACCTACCTGATTTCACGCGGTCTGGCGGCCAACATCACCCGGGGATATCCCCAGGTCTTTGAATCCGGCGATCCCTTTCTGATCCTGGGGCAGGGGAACCTGGCCACGCTTATGGGCCTGGACAGGGCGACCAATGTGCTGGGTGCGGTCCCCATTTCCTTCCTGATCTTGCTCGGTATTGCCGCCATCGCCTCTCTCATCCTCAGCCGCACCCCGTTGGGGTATCGTATCTACGCCGTCGGCGGCAACATTGAGGCTGCCCGACTCTCTGGCGTGAACGTGGACTGGGTGCGCATTTTCTGCTACGCGACCAGTGGGTTTCTTGCTGCGCTGACGGGAGTGATCCTGGCATCTCGGCTCGGCCAGGGAACGCCGGTCGTGGGAGCCGCCTATGAGTTGTGGGCAATTGCGGCGGCGGTCATCGGCGGGACCAGCCTGCTGGGAGGCGAGGGCACAGTGCTCGGCGCGATCCTGGGGGCAGCCATCATGGGCGTCATGCAGAACGGCATGGTAGTGCTGAATATCTCTTCATACGTGCAGGATGTTATTCTGGGAACCGTCCTGGTCGTGGCGGTGGTATACGATACCATACGCCGCGGCGGCAGGCTTGACTTCTGGAAGAAGTGGTTCTCCAGCCAGGCCTAGAGGGCGTCCTGTAGCTGGTCCGCTCGGCACGGGAGGGGTAAGGAGGACGCGATTGAGCGAGCAGGATCTGATGCTGCGAATGGAAGGTATCTCCAAGGCCTTCCCAGGAGTGCAGGCGCTGATTGACGTGGATCTCGAGCTGGCGACCGGGGAGGTGTTAGCTCTTGTCGGCGAGAATGGCGCCGGCAAGTCTACGCTGATGAAGATCATCTCCGGCGCCTATCGCAAGGATGCAGGGCACATCTTTGTGAACGGCCGGGAAGTGGATATTCGCGGCCCCCTCCATGCTCAACAATTGGGTATTGCCATCATCTATCAGGACTTCAACCTGGCCCCGAACCAGAGTGCGGCTGAGAACATCTTCATGGCCCGGGAGCCGCGACAGCCGAGCTTGGGACGTCTCTTCGTAGACCGTCGCCGCATGGAGCGCGAAGCCCAGGCACATCTGGTCAGGGTCGGCGCGCGTGTGTCTGCCACGGAGCTGGTCCGCGATCTCTCTGTGGCCGAGCAACAGATGGTGGAAATCGCCAAAGCCCTGGCAGTGGATGCGCGCATCATTATTATGGACGAGCCGACCTCGGCCCTGGGCGAGGATGAGGTGGAGACCCTATTCGAGATCATCGAGACGCTCAAGTCGCAAGGTATCGGTGTGATTTTCATTACCCATAGGTTGGAGGAGGTTTTTCGCATCGCCGATCGGGTGGTGATACTGCGAGATGGGCTGAGGGTGGGTTGTATGCCTATCGAGGAGGCAACGCCTGACAAGGTCATTGAGCTCATGGTGGGGCGGGAGCTGAGAGACCTGTTCCACAAAGAGGAAGCGCGGATTGGAGCCCCCTTGCTGGAAGTTCGAGGGCTTGAGCGCCAGGGCACAGTAGAAGATGTGAGTTTCACCCTACGACGCGGCGAGATCCTGGGCTTTGCCGGACTGGTAGGCGCTGGCCGCACGGACACAGTTCGACTGCTGTTCGGTGCTGATCCCAGGGATGGTGGAGAGATCTATGTCGAAGGGGAGCTGGTCAAGATTGAATCACCCAGTGATGCGCTGGCGGCAGGTATGGGGTTGGTGCCCGAAGACCGCGGTAACCAGGGCCTGATACTCAAGCTGTCTGTGTTGGAGAACATTGTGCTGCCCACGCTTGATCGCCACGCTCGCCTTGGGGCGTGGCTGGATGGCCTTGGCCTGCGCAGAACCGCCCAGGAATTCGTGGACAAACTGAACGTCCGCACCCCTCACCTGCAGCAGAAGGTCATGTTCCTTTCCGGAGGCAATCAGCAAAAGACGGTGGTCGCCAAATGGCTGGCCTCACAGCCCCGCGTGTTGATCATGGACGAGCCCACGCGGGGGATTGACGTAGGAGCCAAGGCCGAGGTACACGCCCTCATGAGCGAGCTGGCTCAGGATGGCGTTGGAATCATCATGGTCTCGTCGGAACTGCCAGAGATCCTGGGAATGAGCGACCGCATAGTGGTGATGTCGGAGGGACGGGTGGCAGCTATCTTGGAGCGAGAGGATGCCACCCAGGAGACCATTATGGCGTATGCCAGTGGCGAGAAGATAGACAATGACACCACAGAGCTGACACGGGATGCGGCGGCATCGGCAACGTAGAACCGGCGTTGAGAGCAACCATGTCTGCCCAGTCACTGGCCAAGGGAGGTGATGCAGGGAAACAGTTTGGCGCCTGACTCGGACCCCGGTTGAGCAATGTCAGCAGATTTCGGAACACCTGAAGGAGGAGAAGTGAAATGAAACGGCTAAGTATACTACTGGTCGGGACCCTGATTGCGGCCCTGGTGGCGGCGTGCGCTCCAGCGGCAACGCCTACACCAGCGCCAACGCCCGTACCACCGCCCCCGGAGTTCAAGGTGGTTGTCATCGGCAAGTCGGTGCACCCCTACTGGAGCAATGTGGAGAAGGGCGTCATAGCCGGAGGCAAGGACCTAGGCCTGAGTGCAGATCAGGCTATCTTCTTCGTCCCACCGGCGGAGGACGTGGCCAAGCAGATCGAGACCATGGAGACCTACATCGCCCAGGGCGTGACCGGCATCGCCATTGCGCCTTCGGACCCCAACGCGCTGGAGCCGGTGATGAAGAAGGCCGCCGACGCGGGCATCATCGTCACCACGCTGGACACACCGCCCGTAGATGACTCGGTGTCGCTGGTGTACATCGGCACCGACAACTACTCGGCGGGGCAGACGGCAGGTGAGGCGATGAAAGCGCTTTTGCCCGGCGGCGGAACGGTGGGCATCGGTCGCGGTTCCGACACCGCCTTGAACGCCCTGCAGCGCACTGACGGCTTCCTGGACGCGATCGCAGGCACGGGCATCGAGGCCTTGGAGCCCGTGAACGACAAGGAGGATGCCGCCCGCGCGCTGGAGCTGGGGAACTCGGTGCTATCGGCCAACCCCGACCTGGCTGGAGCCTTCGGCGTGTACGCCTACAACGGCCCTGCGTGGGCGACGGCCATCAAGGAAGCTGGGCGGGTGGGACAGACGCGCCTAGTGTGCTTCGATGCCACAACCGACATCATCAACGGCATCAAGGAGGGCGTGATTGATGCCACCGTAGCTCAGCGTGAGTTCGACATGGGCTACAAGTCGGTGCAGCTGATCCACCTCATCGCCACAAAGGGTGAGGCTGCCGCCATGTCTGAGATGGGCGTGGTGGATGGGATCATTGACACCGGCGTGGATGTCATCACCGCTGCCACCCTCAAGGAGTACGAGGCTGGCCTGGACGCCAAAGGCATCCCCCACGAGTGGGACACCGAGGGCTGGGAACCGCCCACAGCGGTCGTTCCCGGGAAGCTGACGATTGCCTGGATTCCCAAGGCCCTCAACAATCCGGTGTTTGAGGTTGGCCGCGACGGTGCCTTCAAGAAGGCCGAAGAACTGACCGCGGCAACCGGCGCCGAGGTTGTGGTCGACTACGTCGGCTCGGTAGCGTCTGACGCCGCCGAGCAGGCCCGCGTGGTTGAGGACGTCATCGCCAAGGGCGTGGACGCCATCGGTATCTCCTGTAACGACCCCACCGCCTGCGAGGACCCTATCAACAAGGCGGTCGCCGCTGGCATCCCTGTGATGGCCTGGGACTCTGACTCGCCCGACAGCAACCGCTTCACCTACCTCGGCGTCGACAACTACGAGGGTGGGAAGGCTGCTGCCGAGCTGCTCGTCAAGTTCATGGGTGAGGAAGGCGATGTTGCCCTGCTGACCGGCGTGCCTGGCGCCTTCAACCTCGAGGAGCGCATCCGCGGCTTCAAGGATGGCGTCGCGGACTACCCCGGCATCGAGATCGTGTCGACCGTGTACTGCAACGACGACATCAACCTGGGCGTCCAGGTGGTCGAAGAGACGATGCAGGCCCACCCCGACCTCGATGGCTGGTTCTTGGTTGGGCTGTGGCCGCTGTTCGCCGAGCGCGGTTCGATGCCCCTGTGGGAGGATGCAGCACTGAACAAAGGCATGGTCACCATCGCCTTTGACACGCTGCCCGTGGAGCTGGAGTTCCTCAAGGATGGCTACCTACAAGGCCTCGTCGGCCAGAAGTACTGGGGCTGGGGCTATGACACGATACAGATGATCTACGACTATATCGTGAAGGGCACCCGCTACGACGACTGGACCGACTCAGGTATGGACATCGTGACCGAGTGCAACGTGGACGTCATGGCCGAAGCCTGGGCCAGCAGCGACTTTACGGCCCCGCTGCCTGACGCCTATGAGTGCCTGCAGTAGTCCGCCGTAGAACGCTCTGACGCAACTTTGAATGGCAGATGCGGTTGGCGAGAGACGGACTGTCTCTCGCCAACCCGCTCTAGCAGATCCCGCAACCGCCGCGTGAGCGAGGGGTCGCGGGCATCTCAAACGGTATCCCTGCACACGAGCCCTCTCAGAGGAGGATGCATTGAACACCCAGACCGAGCACATCCTGCGCATGGAGAGCATCTGCAAAGCGTTCCCCGGCGTACAGGCTCTGGATGACGTGGACTTTGAGGTCGGGGCAGGAGAAGTGGTGGCACTCGTCGGCGAAAACGGCGCTGGCAAGTCCACCCTGATGAAGATCCTCTGTGGTGCATATCGCAAGGATTCCGGGCGCATCTTTCTGAACGGCAAGGAAACCGAGATTCAAAGCCCCCACCACGCCCAGCAGCAGAGCATCTCGATGATCTATCAGGAGTTTAACCTGACACCCAACCAGACCGCAGCAGCGAACATCTTTGTCTCCCGGGAGCCGCGGCGGCGCGGCCTGGCAGGTTACTTTGCCTTTGTCGACCGACGGCGCATGGAAGAAGAGGCCCAGGAGCACCTGGACCGTGTGGGAGCCCGGGTACCAGCGGATGCACTGATCCGCGATCTTTCGGTGGCCGAGCAGCAGATGGTTGAGGTCGCCAAGGCACTGGCCGTGAGAGCTCGGATCATCATCATGGACGAGCCTACATCCGCCCTGGGCGAGGACGAGGTCGAAACCCTTTTCGACATCATCAAGGCGCTCAAGGAGCAGGGCATCGCTATCATCTTCATCACCCATCGTCTGGACGAAGTCCTGCGCATCGCTGACCGCGTGGTGATCCTCCGCGACGGCCGGCGAGTGGGCTGCATGCCCATCGCAGAAGCCACGGCCGAAAAGATCATCCGGCTGATGGTGGGCCGCAAAGTGCTGGTGGATCTGTTCCACAAGCAAGAGGCCGAGATCGGTGCGCCGCTGCTGGAGGTGCGAGGGCTCAGTGGGAGCGATGTGGTCAAGGATGTCAGTTTCACCCTGCGCGCAGGCGAGATCATGGGTTTTGCCGGGCTCGTGGGGGCTGGACGGACGGAGACAGTCCGTCTGATCTTTGGCGCAGACCGCAAGAAAGCTGGCGAGATTCTGATCGAAGGCAAGCCGGTGCACATCCATTCATCCGACCAGGCGGTGGAGGCTGGGCTGGCCCTTGTGCCGGAGGACCGCGCCGTGCAGGGTCTCATCCTCAAGCTTGCGGTCCAGGAGAACATCGTTTTGCCCACGCTGGCAGAGCACGCCCGGGCAGGTTGGGTGGATCGCAAGGGCCTGCGCACCACTGCCAGCGAGTATGTGGACAGGCTGGCCATTCGCACCCCGAGTCTGCAGCAGAAGGCTATGTACCTGTCTGGAGGTAACCAGCAGAAGGTGGTGGTGGCCAAATGGCTGGCCTCCAAGCCGAAAGTACTCATCATGGACGAGCCGACGCGCGGTATCGACGTGGGAGCCAAAGCCGAGGTGCATGCGCTGATGAGCCAGCTAGCTCAGACGGGCATGGGGATCATCATGATCTCCTCAGAGCTTCCCGAGATCCTGGGCATGAGCGACCGCATTCTGGTGATGGCAGAGGGCCGGGTGGCGGCCATCCTCGATCGTGAAGAGGCAACCCAGGAAAAGATCATGGCCTATGCCAGTGGCGAACTCGAGCCGCACGAGAACACACACCAAAAAGTGCCATGAATCCGTATGAACGGATGTCGAGACGCTTGCGTGGTGAGGAGGTCGATCGCCCGCCCAACTTTGATATCATGATGACCTTTGCTGCGCACTGCATCGGCCAGCCGCTTTCGCGCTACTACCTGGATCACCGCATCCTGTGCCAGGCAAATCTGGCGATGCTTGAGGATTTTTCGCTGGATATCGTGCAGGCGATCTCTGATCCCTACCGCGAGGCGGTCGATTTCGGACTGGAGGTCGAGTTCCCACAGGATGGCCTGCCCATCCGGCGGGCTCCTCTGCTAGAGGAGCCTAGCGACCTGGGCAAGCTCAAACCACCCGATCCCCATACCGGAAGCCGCATGAGCGACCGGCTGGCGGCCATAGGGCTCTTGCGGGAGCGGGTTGGGGGGGAGGTCCCGATCATGGGCTGGGTGGAAGGGGCCCTGGCGGAGGCAGCCGATTTGCGCGGCGAGGGCACGCTGCTGCTGGACCTCTATGACCGGCCGGGCTGGGTGCGCGAGTTGCTCGAGTTATGCGCCCAAGTAGGAAGCGCATTCGCGCGGGCCCAGGTTCAAGCAGGCACTGACATCATCGGCCTGGGCGATGCCATCGCCTCCCAGCTGTCGCCCAGCATGTACCAGGAGTTTGCCCTGCCCTACGAACAGCGCATTTTCGCCGCCGTTCACGAGATGGGGGCGCTCGCCCGCTTGCACATCTGCGGCGACATCACGCACTTGCTGTCGCTTGTGGCCGACAGCGGGGCCGACATTGTCGATCTCGATTGGATGGTCGACATCCGAAAGGCAGCCGAGATACTCGGCGAGTACCCAGCCATCTGTGGCAACTTTGATCCCGTGGCCATCATGTTGCAGGCAACACCAGAGCAGGTCCGGGGCGCGACCCTCGACTGCCTGCGGTGGGGTGGTCCACGCTGCATCAGCGCCGCGGGCTGCGAGATCCCCGATGGGACGCCGCCCGAGAACCTTCTGGCCCAAGCTCGCGCTCTGCGCGAATTCGGTGGGTCCCCGAGTACCGAACCGGACCCGTATCCGGCCAATCAGTGACGGCACCTGGCACGCTGGCGGGCAAGTACAGGGTTGATGCGTTGATTTCATCTTCGAAAGGAGTGGAAGCGTGATGGCACAGACTACAGCAACCCAGCCACGATCCCGTGGGATTAGTCTGCGGGGCCTTATCGGCCCGCAGGAGTCTGGCGTAGCGCTGATCCTTCTTGCTCTGATCGTCTTTCTCAGCGTGTACACGGACACGTTTCTTACGCCCACCAACGTCTTTAACATCCTGCGTGCCTTCTCCTGGGTCGCCATCAGTGCGTTTGGGCAAGCAATGGTCATCATCACCGCTGGGGTCGATCTGTCAGTGGGCTCGATGATGGCCTTCTCGGGCCTGGCCAGCGCTATGCTCCTCGGCGAGGGGCTTGCCGCGCCCGTGGCTGTGGCCGTGGCGGGGGGGCTGCTTGCAGGGCTCCTTGTGGGGATACTCAACGGGCTGATGATCACGAAGGGTAGGCTCCCGCCGTTCATTGCCACACTGGGCAGCCGGCTCATGTTCCGTGGCTTGTGCTACGGGCTGACCGGCGGCTGGCCGGTGCGCAATCTTGCCGAGGGTTTCCGCTTCCTGGGCCAACATGACATCCCCGTGGGCGGCATGGGCGTACCATTGCCACTTGTTTTCACTGTCATCCTGGCGGTGCTTACTTCCCTGTTTCTGTCACGGACAGTGTGGGGCTATCGTATCTACGCCGTGGGCGGCAACGAGACGGCCACCAGGCTTTCTGGCATCAATACTGACCGAATCAAGCTGATGGTCTACTCTCTGTGTGGCTTGCTGACCGCCATTGGTGGCGTGCTGATGACAGCTCGACTGGGGGTGGCAGCCCCCACGGCAGCGGATGGTTACGAGCTGGACGTCATAGCGGCCACGGTGGTGGGAGGCGTCAGCCTCATGGGCGGTGAAGGCTCGATCCTGGGCGTGCTCCTGGGCGCGCTCTTCATGGGCGTGCTGCGCACCGGACTGGTGCTCGTGGGCATTTCGGCCTACTGGCTGCAGGCCGTGCAGGGTCTGGTCATCGTCACGGCCATCATGCTCGACCAACTGCGTAGGCGGGGGCGGCTATAGGCTGCGGCAGCCCGAGACGCAGGTCAGGTACGCTTGATCGGAATCTCGAAGGACGGCCATAGCCAGTCTGTGATGTGGGCGCTGAAGCTATTTCATACTTGCTGGTGTGCGGGTTCTCTGCAGTGGCGTGGACACACTGGGAGTCGAACCAGCCGACTGCTGCGGTTCTGACACCAGCCCCGGAGGTGCCAAACACAGTCCAAGCAGACTGATTCTGCTGAGATCATGAGACCAAGAAGGAGGATCAATGACTGACCATTATCAACCCAAGCCAGAACACAGGTTCACCTTTGGCCTGTGGACCGTAGGCAACCCCGGCGCGGACGCCTTCGGTGAGGCGGTTCGCCCCAAGCTCTCGCCAGCGGAGCTAGTCTACCTGCTGGGCGAGGTGGGCGCATACGGGGTCAACTTCCACGACAACGACCTGATCCCCATCGATGCGACACCCGCTGAGCGCGCCGCCATCCTGAATTCCTTCAAGAAAGCCCTGGCCGACACAGGCCTCGTTGTGCCCATGGCGACCACCAACCTCTTCGGCGACCCCGTCTTCAAGGACGGCGCCTTCACCGCCAACGACCCCAGGGTGCGGGCCTACGCCTTGCAGAAGACGATGCATGCTATGGACCTGGCCGTCGAACTGGGAGCCCGGATCTACGTCTTCTGGGGTGGCCGGGAAGGCATCGATGTCGATGCTGCCAAGGACCCGGTGGAGGCCATCAAGCGCTTCCGCGAGGCGATCAACTTTCTGTGCGAGTACGTCATCGACCAGGGCTACGATCTCAGATTCGCCTTGGAGGCCAAACCCAACGAGCCGCGCGGCGACATCTACTTCCCCAGCACCGGCGCCTACCTGGGATTCATCGAGACGCTGGACCACCCGGAGATGGTCGGCGTCAACCCCGAGGTAGCGCACGAGCACATGGCCGGGCTGAATTTCCTTCACGCTGTGGCCCAGGCCTGGGAAGCCGGCAAGCTGTTCCACATCGACCTCAACGACCAGAACTATGCTCGCTTTGACCAGGACTGGCGCTTTGGGGCGCAAAACATCAAGCAGGCCTTTTTCCTGGTCAAGTTCCTGGAGGACGTGGGCTACGAGGGCAGCCGCCACTTTGACGCGCACGCCTTCCGCACCGAGGATGTCGAGGGGGTGAAGGACTTTGCGCGAGGCTGCATGCGCACCTACCTCATCCTCAAGGAGAAAGGGCAGCAGTTCAACGCCGACGCCGAGATACAGGGGCTGCTGGCCGAGATCCAGGCCGACGATGGGTCGATGGATGTCTTCAAGGGTGCGTATGCGCCCGAGAAGGCGACCAGGCTCAAGGCATTCTCCTTCGACCGGCAGGCACTCAGCGCGCGGGGCATGAAGTATGAGAAGCTGGATCAGCTAGTGAACGAGTTGCTGCTGGGTATACGGTGAAATGGTAGCGCGCACAATGACCCGTTTTGCCGGTCACGATTGCCTAAGGCTGGGAAACGGGTCACTGACCCTGTGGATTACCCAATCCGTGGGGCCGCGCATCATCGGGCTGGCGCTGCCAGGTGGCGAGAATCTGCTGGCTGAGCTCCCCGGCGAAACCTTGGAGTGCCCAGGTAGGGGAAGCTTCTCCTTCTACGGCGGGCACCGCCTGTGGTACGCGCCCGAAGAGCCGCGCCGCACCTACCTACCGGACGACGCGCCAGTGAGCGTGACTGATCTGGCCGACGGCGTTCTCGTCATCCAGCCGATGGAGGAGGAGACTGGCATCCAGAAATCGCTGACCATTTCGCTGCCCAGCTCCGACACTCGCGTTGTCATTGACCACAAGCTGGACAACCTGGGCCGAGAAATGGTCGAACTGGCGCCGTGGGCTATCACTCAGCTCCGTTCGCGGGGCGTGGCTATCCTGCCCCAGGCAACCGCCTTCGCCGACGAGCACGGCGTGGTACCGAACCGTCACATCGCTCTGTGGCCTTACACACCAATCAACTCGCCACACATCACCTGGGGCGACCGGTACATATTCGTTGAAGCGACGATGGAGAGCGGGGCACTCAAAGTCGGATTCGCGAATCCCATCGGCTGGATGGGCTACGCCCTGCGGGACATCCTCTTTGTCAAGCATGCACCCTTTCTGCCCTCCGCCACTTACTTTGACCGGGGCAGTTCCAGCGAGTGCTACTGCGACCCACGCTTTCTCGAACTGGAGACGTTGGGGCCACGCACCGCGTTGTCGCCAGGTGAGTCCATCACCCATCGTGAGATCTGGATGATCTACCCGGAAGTGACCATCCCCACTGACGAGGCGGCGATGCAGAGACTTGTCGACCAGCTTGGGTTGACAGAAGGAGAGTGACCACCGTGAGCTACTTCCTGGGCATTGACAGTTCGACCACCGCCACCAAGGCACTGCTGATGGACGCCAGCGGTGAGGTGCGGGCTGTGGCTTCCGCGGAATACGCCTACGAGACACCCCAGCCGCTGTGGACTGAGCAGCATCCCAACCTGTGGTGGCAGGGAACTGCTGCCAGCATTCGCCAGGTACTGGCGCAGTCGCAAGCAGATCCGGCTGACGTCAAGGGCGTCGGGCTGACAGGCCAGATGCACGGCCTGGTGCTCCTGGACGAGGAGGGCGAGGTGCTGCGCCCGGCCATCCTGTGGAACGACCAGCGCACCGGAGCGGAATGCGACGAGATCCGCCAGCGGCTGGGCAAGGAGCGCCTGATCCAGATCACCGGCAACAATGCCCTGACTGGGTTCACGGCGCCCAAGATCCTATGGGTCAAGAACCACGAGCCACAGGTGTTCGCTCGGGTGCGGCAGATCCTTCTGCCCAAGGACTATGTTCGCTGGAAGCTGACCGGTGAGTACGCGACGGACAAGGCCGGCGGCGCTGGCACCCTGCTGTTTGACGTCCGCAAACGGGACTGGTCGGAGGAGGTTGTGCGGGCCCTGGGCATCGACCCGGCATGGCTGCCGCCCACCTTCGAGGGCACCGCCATCACAGGGCGCGTGACGCCAGAGGCGGCAGAGGACACGGGGCTGCGAACCGGTACGCCGGTGGTGGGCGGCGGTGGTGACCAGGCCGCTGCCGCGGTGGGCACGGGGACGGTCGTCGAGGGCATCGTGTCCCTGAGCCTGGGTACGTCGGGCGTCGTTTTTGCCTCCGCAGACCGACCCATCATTGAACCCCAGGGACGCCTGCACGCCTTCTGTCACGCTGTGCCTGGCACCTGGCACCTGATGGGTGTCATGCTCTCGGCAGCGGGCAGCCTGCGCTGGTACCGCGACGCCCTGGTTCCGGACGCTGATTTCGACACTTTGGTCGAGCCGGCTGCCGACGTACCGCCGGGCAGCGACGGGCTTCTCTTCCTGCCCTACCTTACCGGCGAGCGCACGCCGCATCCCGATCCGCTAGCGCGGGGAGCCTTTGTCGGGCTGACGGTGCGGCACTCCCAACGTCACCTGACGCGAGCTGTGCTGGAGGGAGTAGCCTTTGGCCTGCGCGACAGCTTCGAGCTGATGAAGGAGGCCGGCCTCGCGGCCATCACTCAGGTGCGCATTACCGGTGGCGGCGCCAAGAGCGCCCTATGGCGACAGATCCTAGCCGATGTGCTCAACAGCGAGCTGATCACGGTGAACACCGTGGAGGGAGCGGCCTACGGAGCAGCTTTGCTGGCGGCAACCGGCACGGGCACTTTCCCGGATGTTGCATCGGCCTGCACAGCTGTCATCCACGCCACTGGCAGCACCTCGCCCGGCGCAGCCACAGAGGACTATGAGGCCGCATATCCTCTGTACCGTGCTCTCTACCCGGCCCTGCGCGAGACCTTTCAGGCTGCTGCCCAGATGCCGGGCCATGCCTGAGCGGCGACAATCGATCTTTCTTCTTATGCCGTGAGGTTGCCTGCTTGGCTGCCCATCGAAGCTCAGTGGACCGGCGATCCTTCCAGGAGCGTCGGTCCTGACATGTCAGCGGATCATCTTGTGCAAGACAAGAGCCACGGGGGGCCGCCCTCCGTGGCTCGTCGCTCTAGCCTTCGTTACCCGGACGTGCCGGGCCGGAACCGGCTAGCTCGCTGTTGCTACCAGTAGTAGCCGGACCACGGCCCGGAACACATGCTGGCGATGCAAACGAACAGTACAAACATCACCAGCATGACCAGCGGCAGGCACCCACAACCGCACCCCCAGAACGGCCAGGGCCTCCAGTAGTGCCGGCGCCACATGCGGCTGTGCCACCGCCGGTGTCCCCATCTGTGCGGCCAGAACATCTACTTTTCCCTCCTTCGGAAGCCTCTCCAGTTACGTGCTCTGGATCTCTTTCAGCTTCTGCACAGAGTATAGCGAAGATCTGCGCTTTCTGCCTGAGATAGAGCCGACAGCAAGCTGACGGTTGAATGACCAAAGCCCAATTGCGAATGACAGACGACAAATCACCGAGTGATGGGGTGTGAGTTGCTGCCTGCCAGCGACCGTGGGGGTCTGGCCAGAAGAAGCAGCAGCCCGGCGCTAATCAGGCCGAAATAAGTACTGTCCACTTGTTAGCCCACCAGCGGGCCAGCAAAGAGTGGTCATCACTTTCTGCGATGTAATTAGCCTGATCAAGGCGGGGCAGAGAGTCATTCTGAAGGCCAACCTGCTGCAGGCGCAGCCGCCGGAGAAGGCGATAACCACCCACCCGGCCATCGTTGCAGCGGTGGCCAGGTGGGTGAGGGAATCTGGAGCGACGCCGATCATCGCGGACAGTCCGGGCGGGCTCTTCAACCGGCGCACGCTGAGCAAGGTATATCAGGTCACAGGGATGCTGGGGGCCGCGGAACAGGGAAGGGCCGTGCTTAACGACGACTTCCGCACCGTGCGCGTCTCATGTCCCGAGTCCCGTGCGGCCAAGAGCTTCCAGGCACTGAGGGCCGTCGTCGAGGCCGATGCGATCATCAACCTGCCCAAGTTCAAGACCCATGGCCTGGTGCGGTTCACTGGGTCGATAAAGAACCTGTTTGGCACAGTGCCAGGAGTGACCAAAGGTCGCTATCACGCTCGGTTTGCCGCGGTGGAGACGTTCTCGGCAATGCTGGTTGACATCCTCGAGTACTGCAGGCCTGTTCTGACTATCATGGACGCGATCGTGGGCATGGAAGGCGATGGTCCATCCGGAGGCGATCCACGCCACATCGGCCTGCTGTTGGTGGGCACCGACCCGGTAGCAGTGGACGTGGTTGCTGCCACAATCGCGGGTATGGCTCCGCTAAGTGTACCGCCTATCGCTGCGGCCGCGCGAAGGGGCCTGACCTCCGCGCGGGTGACAGACATCGAAGTCCTGGGCAGTCCCGTGGACAGCGTCACGGTCGCTGGCTTCAGGCGGCCACGCACAGGCGTCGAACACACGCGCATGATCCCGCGGCCTATCCCCGCCTGGGTGACGGACCAACTGCTGGCCAGCCCCCAGGCTGGCCCCAGGTGCACGGTCTGTGGAGTCTGCAAGGACAACTGCCCGGTCGAAGCGATCACTATCTCGAATGGGCGGGCGCACATGGACCTCGAGCGCTGCATTCGCTGCTACTGCTGCCATGAGCTGTGTCCTGAGGATGCAGTCGAGTTGCATC
>SMTZ1_10003008_pt1 | contig 58380 bp, 44 predicted proteins | sample DeeMarSWOR136_30_FD_25667 | JGI IMG/M metagenome (IMG submission 25667) | reverse complement strand
CCTCCAGAAGTTCATTGGGAGCCGGGATTGCTCAGCTCGGAGGATATGTTGGGGTGTCTCCCATCAAGACCATATCTATCATTGTGCCCTATGGCACCGTTATCGGTTGAAGAAAGAGAGAAGCACCTCGAACAGCTATGACGCAGACAAGGAGAGAAGGTCTTTTCAACGACGGAAACCCTTGCGTCAACCGCGCGCGGGAACAGCCAAGCTCAAGTAACGCTCGCCCTCCTTGAACATGAGCTTCTTATCCACCATCATTTTCAAGAAGGGAAGGATGGCTTCCTCCCCAAAATCAGGAAATTGCCCCAGAATCCGAGACAAGGAACGATTTTCCTGGCAAAAAAGATAGCCCCTGAGCCGATGGGTCATATCCTCCGATCTGTAACGCCTCTGGCGGATGATGAGGAAATCGCCGCCGTCCTGATAGGAGAGGATGGGCCCACTCCCCGGGTTCTGATGAAGGCTCAGGTAGGCTGTTTTCCAATCGTCCAGCGCTTGCTTGACAGGTCGCCACAATTGCTCCTGGTGCCGCATTCCCCCATGGTAGCCCTGAATCATGAGAGCCAGATTCTTGAGCACCGTGGGAGGGAAAAGGCGGGCGTAAGAGGGGTGGGTATGCACCCTCTTGATGCCGTAAGCTTTTGGGTTCTGCCACACAGGACTGCCGTAGCCAAGCCAAAAGGGCGTTGCTTTGAGAGGCCGGAAAGGGAGGGCAAAGGGGAGAGTTTCGAGTGTTTCCTCCACATCGTTCTGATCACTGCCTGGAAAGTTGAGGATCACATTGCCTGTGATACGGGGGAGTCCCGGGATCTCGCCGTTTTTCATGATTTCCAAATTTTGAATGGCAGTCGTCCCCTTGTTCAGTTTTCTGAGGAGTCTGGTGCTCAGAGCCTCTATGCCTACCTGAACCTCGGCCATGCCCGCTGCGCCCATGGCCACCAGTGCCTCTTTGCGGGTGGTGGCTCGGATCTCGGCAAAAAAGCGAAAGTCCTTGCCCTCTCGGGCGATTCTGCGAAAGAGCCCGTCCATGTCTTTTGCAGGCAGAAGGTTGTCCATGAAAGAGATGGAGAGGATCTGGTAGCTTTCGGACAGGGCTCGGAGCTCGGAGACGATTCGGTGATGGGACTTTGCCCTGTAACCGGCCCACTGGATGTTGAGATTGCAGAAAGCACACCCCGTCGGTTCTCCCTGGGAAGAGGGCTTGCGCCACCAGCAACCCCGGGACATTTCCACAGGTAGTTTTGGAAAGAAGCGTTTGGGGTGAGGGAGCGCGTTCAGGCGGTCGAAATAATCGCGGTAATCGGGCATGGGGAGTCGGTTCAGATCGGGCTGTTGGTTCAGTGATGCGGTCTTTGATGTGCCTTCGCGATCCCGGCTGACCCGACTGAATAGACCGGCTATGGGCTCAGGGCCCTCGGATCCGCCGGTCTGGAGCATCCATTTTGTGAGATGAAGAAGAGGTCCTTCACCCTCACCGCTGATCACAAAATCGATTTCAGGGAAAGCCCTGAGAAGGCTCCGCCCCATTTCCCCAGAACAGGCGGAGCCTCCCAATACGACCTGCAGATCAGGGGCCCGCTGTTTGATTCGCTGAGTGAAGTAAAGGGCACTGGTGAGTTGGTTGAGAGAGATGGAAAGCCCCAACAAGGCATAGGCGTGCCAATCGATTTCTGCCAGAATCTGATCCGACACTTCCTTTAAGATTCGGCAGATCTCTTCAAATGGCTCTCGGATAAGCCCCGCAGAGCGCTGTCGCCAGAACCGCTCGAGTGTCTCCTGCCGCTCCGGATACAGAAGCGCTGCGTAGCAGGATTCGGAAAGCCAGGTTCTTTCCGATATGGGCCCGTAGAGACCATAACCTAGGGCTGCTGCCACGCTCAAATAGACGTGATGGGCGTCAACGGCGACATGGGGTAGTTCCTTCTCCACAAAGGCCTTGAGGACGCCCAGTTGAATAGAAGGGCGATTGAAGAGCGGCCATGGTGTGGACAGGAGGGCGATGCGCGGCGTCGCCAAAGTCACCGGGTCGATTTTTTTTCTTTGAGCTTCAATGTCTTTTCAGATCTCCTTGTTCCAAGTTTCAGGATCTTTGAGGTCTTTCCATGAGGCATTGAAACCGTATCGGCTGTCAAGCGTTTTTTCAGTCAGGAGCGAGGCTTTGGAGGGTTCCACCCTGAGGGCCGGAGGCAAGGGGTTGTGGCACGAAAGAGATTCGCAAGGGGTTGTGGCACGAAAGAGATTCCACGAAGAATGACCTTCGCGGTCCCAGTTTCTTTCTTCAAGAGCATCTCCATTATCTTCGGAGGAGTCGGTTTGATCTTTGAGGGTGTAACAAACCAAGGTGGATGTCGGAACAGGAAATCCTGCCAGGGCTTGCCCGGCGTACACCCTCAAAGACCAAACCAGGGTGTGCTTCTAAGAAGTCTTTTTCGGGAGATGCTCTTTCAGAAAGAGACGGGGACCGCGTTCCGATGAACGCCGTAAGCGGGACCGCGTTCCGATGAACGCCGTAAGCCTTAAGCCTTGCGCCTTACACAAGGTCATGGCTTCCACCACGGATGCAACGTTCATTCGCAGTGCCAACACTTTTGAACGATACTAAAGTGCTGCAATCAGGAAAGGGCGAGACTGAGGATCTTGTATCCCTTTCGGGTCAGGAAGCCGGCGATTTCATCTGGAAGGGCGAGTTGGCTGGCAAACACGTTCCGGCCCTGATTGTCCTGGAATACGATCCCCGGGATGGTCATGCTGATATTCTTGGACGCATCCCTGGGGGTTGCCATGAAGGGGTGGGGATCGGCATCGAATTGGACGCCGATGAACTGAAGGGTTTTGGACACGATCACGGGCGGGTGGCTTTCCTCAGCCAGGGAGAGGACATCATAACGGTGATCCCGAAGGATGGAAAGGATATCAGGGCCCAAGCCCGTGAAATCAACAATACAGTTTCTTCCATCAACATAGAGGAGAAAGTTGGCCTTGACGATGAGGTTATAATCCGTTCCCTGGCCCTCATAGATCGGTATATCGACGTCCCTGTTGTAGGTTCGGCCGGTGAGGTTCAACACCATCTCAATGAGCTCGGGCTTTTCATGGCTGGCTTTCATGATTTCGATTGCGGGTTCTGGTTCGCCCGTCGGTTCATCAGTGGGCGGGTAATCGATCACCTTAATTCCCAAAGTGGCTAAGAAATCCCTGATTTCCGGCGGCGTTTTGGCGCCGTGCTGTTCCGTCAAGGTGATTAGAATGGTCTCCCCTTTTTCGTCGGCAGAAGGCTTGATGATCCAGTCGGCGGTCATGCGGAGATGAATGTCCCCTCCCATAACGAGGGGTTCACCGCGTTTGTATACCTTGTCGTAATCACAAGCAGGAAGGATTTTGTCCAGTGCATTTCTCAAGGTTGCGGCTTTTCCGAGATGAACAACGCGATAGTTTTTCCAGCTGGATGTAATCAGTTGGGCCATCTTATCGGGGAGATTGTTGGACAGGTCTACAATGACCCGGTTGCCGTTGAAGAGATTGACGATGGGAAAGGCATTGGCTTTGAGTTTTGCCTGTCCCCCGGACTTCAGGGGTATAAAATGTTCACCCGTGTTGACCCACTCCTCTCCCATGAGAGAAAAGATCTGCATCAGGTGATGACTCAGGACGGTCAACTCCCCGGTGAGCGCTTCTTCGTCGGGCTGAAAGGAGCCCTCCGGCCCGATGGGTAGCCTCACCACCTCTGGGGTGTAAACGGGAAGTCGTACCACCTGCCCCGGTTCGATGACGTCGATATCGCTGATCTCAGGATTCAGCCTGGCGAGGAGTTCAAGATAGTCATCCGTGATTTTTTCCTGCGGCACATTGTAGCGTTCCTTGACCACTTTGACCAATGTGTCCCCTTTCTTCACCACGTAGTTCTCGAGCTTGATATCCTTCAGGGCTTCAAGGGGAATGGGGGTTACAGGCCCTTTGCGGCCGAGTCCCGGAACCGGAGAAATGGTCAAGGGAATGACAATCTTGTCGCCGGGGTAGATCAAATCGAGATTGGTCAGAGACGTGTTCAGCCTTTTAAGGACAGCCAGGAGTACGGGGAGATTGCGCTTCTCGAGCAAGCCCCTTTCTCTGAAAAGCTGCCATATGTGGTCCCCTTTTCTGACCACGTAGTTTTCTGTGAGAACTTTCTGTTCATCCAGCAGGCGGATCTCTTTGTCCACCTCGGCAGTCTGCACAAGGGAGATGGAGTAGGTCTCCTCCTCTTTCTGCTCTGCGAGGAGGGGGCTTGGGGCGAGAAAGAGGGCGGTTAGCCATAAAAGCATGCTGATTTTTATAGATCGATTTGACATTTTCCTAATTTATCAGATAATTGGTTTATTTTAGATAGTTAATCTAAATCTTGTCAATCTTTTTTTAGTCATGATATGATAATTCTACTACATATTGGTTAAGGAAGCCAAATGTCATACAGCATGTGGTATTTCTGCTTTACAAATCCTTGAGAATCTGCTAGAAATTCAACAGTCTGGCAATTGCGTTCACACCTCTGCTGGGGAGGTTTTCATGAAGATCAAGAAAGTCCGCTTGCTCGGTTTCAAATCCTTCTTGGAGCGACTCGAAATCCCTTTTCCAATGGGCATCAGTGCCATTGTCGGACCCAATGGCTGCGGAAAGAGCAATATCGTTGACGCCATAAGGTGGGCGATGGGGGAACAGAGCGCAAAATTGCTGCGAGGCCGCAACATGGAAGACGTGATCTTCAATGGCTCCGATCAGCACAAGCCTCTCGGCATGGCCGAAGTGTCGATTCTCTTTGAAAACGGTGACGGGTCTGTGGGGGGGGAATTCGCCCATGAGAGCGAGATATCGATCACGAGACGACTCTACCGCTCCGGAGAAAGCGAATACCGCATGAACAATGTGGCCTGCCGGCTCAAGGATATCCAGGAAATCTTCATGGATACGGGCCTCGGCAACAGGGCCTACTCCATTATTGGCCAGGGACAGATCGGCTCGATTGTGGAACAGAAGCCTGAAGACACCAGGGCCATGCTGGAAGAAGCGGCTGGGGTGACCAAGTACAAAAAGAAGGTGGAAGAGTCACAGCGAAAGATTGAGCTGACAAAGCAGAACCTCCAAAGGGTCGAAGATATACTCGGCGAAGTTCAGAGACAGATGCGATCTCTCAAGCGGCAGGCGGCCAAAGCGAGGCGCTACAAGGCGATCGGCCAGGAGATCCAGCGATTGGAGTTGATACTCCATGCCAACATGTATCATGAGCTGAAGGAGGAATCTAAAGACAGGAAGAAATCCACAGAGGATCTTCTTCAGGAAGAGATCTCCAGATCCAGCGCCTATTCACGGATACAAGCCAACCTGGAAGCCATGAACCTGGAGCTCGAGGAAAAAGACAAAGAGCTCGCCGGCCTGCGAGACACCTATCTGCGCGCCAAAGAGAGGGTGAGCAAGAAGGAGTCCATGGTGGAATCTGTCAGGACGGAGCAAAGGATGCAGGTGGAGCTTGAAAAACGTCTTATCAAGGAGAAAGAAGATCTTGGCAGGCGTCTTGAGGAACTGGAGAAAGAGAAGGGCGAGCTTCTTCAGAATATTGAAAAGACAAGAGAGAAGGCTGCGAAGCTTGAAGATGAGATGGCTCTCACAGATGCCAGGGTCAAGAGCCGCCAGGACCTGTTGAGGCAGGTCAAAGAGGCCTATGAAGAGGCGAGGAACAGGGTAAGCTCCGGCATGTCCAAAGAAATGAGCCTGACACAAGAGTCAGGCTACTTAAGCGATAGAATGGGGGAGATCACGAACAGCCGGTCCAGGCTGGAGAAGGAAAAGGAAGATGTGGGGCTGAAGATCGACAACCTCTCCCGCGCGTCAGAAAGGGACAGCCAGGTGAGACAGGCGTTGACCCAAAAGCTCGGGGAGATTGATGAAGACATCTCTCGGGAAAAACAGGCCTGCGAGGCGCTCGATCAAATCAAGAGAGATTTGGAAAGGGATCTCAAAACGGCTGAGGCTGAGCTCAACAGGGATCAATCTCGCCTGGCCAGCCTGCGGTCTCTGACCGACAATTTCGAAGGGTACAAAATCGGTGTTCGAACCATCATGAAAGCGGATGATCTGGAAGCGCGACGTGCCGGCCGAATCATGGGATTGGTGGCGGACCTTGTTCAGGTGGAGCCCAAATATGAACAGGCAGTGGAAGCCGTGATGGCGGACAAGCTTCAGTACATCATCGTAGAAACCCAGAAGGACGGGAAAGAGGCGGTGGATTACCTGAAGCTTCGTGCCAAAGGGAGAAGCAGTTTCATTCCCCTCCGTGACTTGAACGGCACACATGACAAAGCCGGTCAGAACGGCTTTCCCCTGTTGCGCGACCTTGTGACCGTCCCCGATTCTTACAGGCCCTTGATCAACGTTCTCCTGGGCAATGCCGCATTGGTTGAAGATCTGAACCAGGCCATCACCGCGTGGAGCGAGAACGGCAAGGATCGGTGCCTGGTGACCCCCGAGGGGGACATGGTTGACAGAAGCGGTATCATCAGCGGGGGGAAACTCGCGCAGGGCTCTTACGGCATTCTCTCCAGAAAGAGGGAAATCCGTCAATTGGAGGAAAGGGTCAACGAGTGGGCAAAGCGTTTGGAAGAGCTTGAAAGCAAGATGGCGGCTCTGCTCGTTGATAGAGAAAAGAAGGAAGCTTTGTTGAATGGGCTCCAGGAAGAAAGGCTGGGCTGCCAGGAGAAGATTAACGATCTTGATAAACGTAGTTTCCAACTAAGCCACGAACTGGACCAATTGGAAAAGCTTTCCAGACGTATCTCAGAGGAGCTTGGACAGAAGGACAAAGAAGAGAACAGGCACAGAGAGGCCCTGAGCAAAATTGAATCGGAACTCGTGACGTGCAAGGAGAAAAGGAAACAACAAGAGATCTACCTGCATGAAAAGGAGCTGGAACTCAAAGAGAGTGAGGAGGAGTTCGAGCAATTCCGCAACGAACTGGCAAAAGTGAGGATGGACCACAGCCTCGCCAAAGAGGAGCAAAGAGGCCTCACCAGGGAGGTCGAAAGGATCGACGATTTCGCTCAAGAAGCCCAAGAGACCTTCAAAAGATTGGAGGAAGAAATTTCGGGAGCCAAGGAGCGATACCGCCATTATGTCAAACAAGAAGAGCTTCTGCAGGAGAACTTGAAGGCGGTCTACGATGAGTTAGAGCATGCTCAGGAGGCCGTGAATCGGGCCGATCTTGATCGCAACGACTTCAGGAGTAAAATCCGGGAGGAAGAAGGCAAAGGCGAGGTGCTGCGAGGAGAGCTGGAAGCCCTAAGGGAGCAAGTCCACAGAGCCAGGATGGAGCAATCCGAACTCGGTTTCAAGCTGGACAGCCTGGCTGAGATGATCCGAGAAAAATATGGCATGGGTTTGTCGGAGATCTACAAAGAGTACCTGCTGGAGGATTTCCAGGCCGAAGAAATCAAAGATAAGCTCGACCATCAGAAAAAATTGAGGGAAAGGCTCGGAGAGGTCAATTTGACGGCTATTCAAGAGCATGAGGCTCTAAAGGAAAGATTTACCTTTATCACAGAGCAACGGCAAGATCTTCTGGATTCCATTGATTCGCTCAACGAAGCGATACGAAAAATCAACAGGACCTCTCTTGAGAAGTTCATGCAAACCTTCAAAGAGGTTGATCAAAAGCTGAAGACTGTTTTCCCTATTCTCTTCAATGGGGGCAGCGCGGGGTTGAAGCTGATCGATGAAACCAAGCCTTTGGAGACTGGGGTGTTGGTGGAAGTCCGACCCCCCGGCAAGCGGCTGAGCCACATGGGGCTCCTTTCTGGCGGGGAAAAGGCATTGGTGGCCATGGCCCTCCTGTTTGCCATCTATTTGATCAAGCCGAGTCCTTTTTGCCTTCTCGACGAGGTGGATGCACCCCTCGATGAAGCCAATATCGATCGTTTTAACGAGCTGCTCAAGGAGATTAAGAAATACTCGCAGATTATCCTCGTGACCCACAACAGGCGATCCATGGAGATCGTGGATCGGCTCTATGGGGTCACCATGGAGAGAGAAGGGATATCGAAGCTCGTAACGGTCAATCTCGAAGGCTTCGACAGACAGTAACCCACCCGTTCTGTCGCCTCCCACCAGTCACTCCAGAAAACCCTTCCTGTCCCCGCGCGGGACTCAATGCTTGGGGATTGTATGAAGCACATCTACCCCCGGTGTCAAGCAGGGCCACTTATGGGTAAAGGTCAGTTTCGAAAAGGGGTTGGGGGGATTTTGACGCCAGGCCGCTTTTGAAATGACGACACAACTGCGTTTTGCGATTGCCTTTGTCATAATCTGTTCTATTATGTAGCGGGTGACCAGAAGGCCTGTTCACGTTGGAGTGAAAACAATAGAGAAAGAAGTCCATGAAGCTTTTCGGCAAGAAAGAGAAAAAGGAGAACAAAAACTTTTTCAGCAGGCTTAAAGAGGGGCTTTCCAAGACAAGATCGGGGTTCACAGGCCGGCTCGATCAGCTTCTTTTGGGGAAAAAGGAAATCAATGAGGGTATTCTGGAGGAACTGGAGGAGATCCTCTTCACTTCCGACCTGGGGGTGACTACAACCCAGGAACTCATTGACGCGGTTGAATCCGGCGTGAGCAGAAAAGAACTGGATGAGCCGGAGAAATTGAAGACCGCCCTCAAAGAACAGATGCTCACTTTCTTGGATGTCCCCGAGGGTGATCACAGCAACCCCGGACCTGGTGAGCCCTTGGTGATCATGGTCATTGGCGTGAATGGTGTTGGGAAGACAACCACGATTGCCAAAGCGGCCCGTCATTTTATCCAAGAGGGCAAAGCCGTGATGCTGGCCGCCGCCGATACCTTCAGGGCCGCTGCAGTTGAGCAACTCCAGATCTGGGGTGAAAGGGTGGGGGCTGCGGTGGTGCAGCAGAAACACGGCGCGGATCCGTCGGCTGTGGTGTTCGACACCCTTTCTGCAGCCTTATCGAGAGGGATCGACGTGGTTTTCATCGATACGGCCGGGCGGCTTCATACCAGAACAAACCTTATGGATGAATTGCAGAAGATTTCTCGAGTTGCCGGGAGGAAACTGCCCGGTGCTCCCCACGAGGTATGGCTCGTTCTGGACGCCACCACAGGGCAGAACGCCATTTCCCAGGCGCAGATGTTTCATGAGGCTTTAAGGGTGACAGGAATTGTTCTGACCAAGCTGGATGGAACCGCCAAAGGCGGTATCGTGGTGGGCATTGCCCATCAAATGAAACTTCCCATCAAGTTCATCGGCATCGGTGAGAAGATGGACGACCTTCGTCCCTTTAATGCCAGCGATTTTGTGGAGGCTGTCTTCAGCTGAGGCCATTCGCTCTTTTCCCGCATCTAGATTATATGAAAAGGGCTGCTCCCGGGTGTGTGTATCACACCAGGGAGCAGCCCTTTTCATATAATCTAATACTACACGGTTGGAGCACTGCCTATGGCCCCTCCAGGCAGATTGACCGCAACCGGTCGAACCTATCCGTGCCCTCCACCATGGGTGGTGGGTTTGATGACGACTCAGGGAGGATTCTGCAATGTTTCTTCAAGATGGGAGACAATATCCTCGAGTTTTCTCAGAGAGGTGATGGTGTAGTCCGGTTTCATCATCTCCAAGATTTCTTTTTTGGCATGGTGCTTCAGAAAGAAGGTGTCCATGGCTTTGGATCGGAGTGCCTCTTCAAAGCCTTGCGCAACGGTTTGGTGGGCATGGGGACCTTGACTGATTTTGACGGTGATCATGCCGAGCCGTTTTGCCCCGAAGATGTCCTCCCAGTAGCGATCCCCTACCATGAGAGCCCGAGAGAAGTTGTAACCGATTTCCTTCTGAGATTGGAGCCACAGGTAGGGATAAGGCTTTGTTTTTCCCCTTTCAGCCGTGGCGAAAAAGAAATGACTTTGAACTTTTGAGGGCCTGTCGTAGCGAGAGAAAAGATGGCTCAAGCCGAGTCTTACAATTTTGCCGGCTTGTTTGAGAGGAGGGCCGTTTGAAATGATCGCGAGGGGATATCTGTTGTGGAGCACGCTCAGGACAAGTTTCGTCTCAGGCGCCGTGGTCATAATGCCTACCTTGCAGTCCCAATACTTTTCGATGCCTGCTGCAATGATGAGGGGGTCGGGTTTTTTGTTGAAGTGGACGCACAATTGATCGAAGTGGTTTTTACCATTGGGATTGACAGCGCGTATTTCCTCGAGCTTTTTCAAGGCCTTCCTGTGCGTGGCTTTCAGGCCTGTTTCGATCATCGCCTTGACGGACAGAAGCAGAGTCGTCTCAAGAAAATCGGAAGGGATATAGAGGACGGAGTCCAGGTCAAAATTGATGCATTCTATTTTGGTTTTCATCAGCTGAAATCATCCAAGGGCGTTTCTTACAGTCTCCGCAATCTGGGTGCAATACTTTTCGGTTAATGGCTCCGTCGGCCCTTCAACCATGACACGGCAGAGATTCTCAGTGCCTGAATAACGCACCAGCACCCGTCCCTCATCACCCAAGTCGGCTTCCACCACCTTAATGGCCTCGGCTATCTCGGGTGTCGAGGAAAGGTCCGGTTTGTGCTTGACCGCCACATTGATCAACTTCTGAGGATACACTGTCATCATTGTCGCCAACTCGGAAAGGGGCTTGCTCTCTCTCAACATGGCGGCGATCAATTGCAAGCCGGCAAGGATACCGTCCCCTGTCGTGTGATGATCGAGAAAGATAACGTGGCCGGATTCCTCTCCGCCCAGGACGGCATCGAGGCGTTGCATGTCCTTCAAAACGAAGCGGTCGCCCACCTTGGAGGGGTGATGCCTGAAACCGTAGTCCCTGCAGGCTCTCCTGAGTCCAAGGTTGCTCATCACGGTACTCACCAGAAGGTCGTTTTTCAGCCTACCTAGGTCTTTGAGCATCTTGGCACATATGATGAGAATCTGGTCTCCGGTGATTCGTTGCCCCTTCTCATCCACGGCAATGAGGCGGTCACCATCGCCGTCGAAGGCAAGTCCAATAGCGGCGCCCGATTCCAACACCCGCTTCTCGAGGTTTTGCGTGTGCTGGGAGCCGCATTGATCATTGATGTTCATCCCATCGGGATGGTTGTGGATCGTCTCCACAGAGGCGCCAAGTTCAACGAAAACGGCGGGTGCGACCTGGTATGTGGCCCCATTGGCTGTATCGAGAACGATCTTCAAGCCCTTCATGGGCGATGGAGGCGTAAAGGTCTTTTTGAGAAAATCGACATAACGCTTTTGGGCGGCTTCGAGAATCTGCGGGCGACCGATTTTTGCCGCAGGGCATGTCATTTTCTCCGCTCTGGGGTCTAAGATGAGTTTCTCAATCAACCCTTCCTGTTCATCGGTGAACTTGAGACCATGACCTGTGAACATTTTAATGCCGTTGTCTTGATAGGGATTGTGAGATGCCGATATGACAATGCCCGCATCTGCCTGAATGCTCCGGGTCATAAAGGCGATGCCCGGGGTGGGCAACACGCCGACGAGATGGGGATCGCCTCCCATGGAGGAGATCCCTGCAACAAGAGCGCTTTCCAACATATCCCCAGAAATGCGGGTGTCTTTTCCGATGACAACCCGAATCCTTCGGTTTTTCTTTTTGATGGTGTGGACGAGAGCGCGGCCTATGGACAGGGCGGTCATTGCATCCATAGGATAACAGTTGGCTTCCCCACGAATGCCGTCGGTGCCGAAAAGCTTATCCATGAGAAGATCTCCTAGATGCCCTCGTGCAGATCCTAATGGGCAGAGTGCCACTGATAAGGTTATCAAAAATGGTCAATGGGCGGGCTTTAAGCCCGCCCGCATTGTGCGCGCTCCTGTTCGGGCGGTGATAAACACCGCCCCTACATGACACACCATTGAACCAGCCTGATCCGATCATCAAACCAGGGTGTGCGGAATGCGGACTTTTCTACTTTTCGAACAGTCTGAGTGAAGGCATCATCGCGGCAACCCGGCCACACAGCCCGTCAACAATCTGCTGAAGCCAGTACGTGCCCTCTTGACCAACAGCATGGGGAAGAGATTGAATAACCTCGAGATAGGACCCACCATGGGATTTGCTGTGATCTCGAAATCCTGCAAGAAAGCGCTCTCTGTGATCAGCAAGGGCCGGCGTTCCCACTTCGTGAAAGAACAACTCAGAGGCCTCGGAAATTCTTTGGGCAAACTCCCTTTTCCCGGTTGCGGTTTTTTCCTTGTGTTCATGTTTCTCAAGGGAGGTGGGCATCTTCTCAGCCATTGCCTCAAGCCGGCGGACCCTCTCCTGCTTGGCAAGGGAGAGCTTTTCAAGAGCGCCCTCATGCATGAACGGACCAAAACCCTGTCTGCTGAAGAATTCCTGACGCACGTGGATGTACCACTGCTCGAGAGCGACCAAGTTGGCCAAGTAGATCATGTTATTTCCCAAAATGCGGGAAAGTCCGGCATAGAGGTAAGGCGTGTAGTTTGTAACGAGATCCTTATACGATTTGCCGACGATGAGCTTGTTGTCCGCCAGTGAATCATTGCGCAAGATGGTGCCTGCAGCAACCATGGTGCCATAACCCAGCCGGACGGGGCCGACCATACCGCCCTGGCCTCCCAGGAAAATGCGAGGTTGTTTGAGTAGAACGCCTCGGGGTACATCGCCGATCAGAGAAGCTGTCGTCTTGTCGCCATCAGGGGTAAAATTGAAGTGGATGTAAGAACTGCCTACCTCACTGTGATCATCGCGACTGGTTCCTCCGGCCATGAGACAGTCGCAGAAGTTGATGAGGCTTCCAAGGGTTACAAAGGGAAATAGGATGGTGTGCTTTAGGGCAACACAGTGTGCACCGCTCGCCTGCTCTTCCAGAATGCACCCTTCCCGGACGTGGGCACCCAGGCCCATACTCGCTTCTTCAAGAAAGACCGATTCCTTAAAAAAACCGCCTCTCAGTTCAACGGAAGGCCCAATGTGACAATTCTCGATGGTGACGGGACTTTCGTAGCCGATCTGAGTGCCCTCAGAGATGACCGTTTTTTCACCATAGATGCAACAACCGGGGTAGACCGTCACGCCGCGGCCTGAAATCCGCGTCGTGTCGACTTCGTCGCCGATGTGGACGGTCATTGGATTGGGGATGTCCACCCCTTTTTGAAGGAGGTCCTTGATTTTGTCGGCGCTGCCGGGACTGAGTTCCACCTTTTCACCTTTCGAGTCACGCATATAGGGGTTGAATTCGTGTCCTCGTCCTTGATGGGTTAGGCCTAGCGTGGGTTGGTCGCATGGCATCAAGGGAAGATGAGAACCGAGTGACAACAGTTTATGGAAGGCAGGATATGAAAAGGGAGGCCCTTTGTCAAGGAGGGGCCTCCGCATTATCCCTGTATACCTTGCAAAGACATCCACGAAGTGGCCAACCGCCGCTGATGCGGTTACACACATCAGGATCATCATCGGTAAGGACATTGCAGTTGGATTTCCAGACACCCTGCAGAGAAGGCTCTGCGCCGTCCTCTTCCGGATACCACCAGCCGTGTTGCACATGGATGACTTTGGGGTGGATGCCGTCAAAGAGCGTACACTTTTGGGCGATTTTTCCCCTGGGTGACTCAATCCAAACCCACTCTCCTTCCTTGATGCCAAGTCTTTGAGCGGTCTCAGGGTTTATCTGGACAATAGGATCGGGGTGCATTCTTCTGAGGGACTGATTTTGGCGATGTTCAGAGTGATAGTAGGGTTGATGCCGGCCACCTGTAATGAGGATGAAGGGATATTCGGCGGCAAGGTCAGGACGGCTGTAAGGAGACTCTGTGGGTTCGTGAAATTGCGGCAGGGGATCGCAGTCCAAGGCCTCCAGGGTTTTGGAATAGAGCTCGATTTTGCCTGTAGGCGTTCCAAAACCCAGCTTTTCGTAGCGCCCGAATTCTTTCGGGGCCGAGAGGAAGCCGCCCTGGTCCATGAACTGTTGAAATGTGAGCCCGCAGGGCTCGAGACGATAGTCATAGAGATCCTCCAGGGTTTCCCAGGGCCAGTCATCCCCTTGTCCGAGTTGTAGGCCGAGACCTCTCCAAAAATCGTAATCGTCCCTGCGATCGTAGAAGCCTTCCACCGCTTTGGGTAGGGCGCGTTCACTGCCCACCACCCCGGAGTATGTCCAAAGCCATGGCCTTTCCAAATAGGTGGTGGCGGGGAGCACAAAGTCAGCCAAATGAGCGCTTGGTGTCATGAAGAAATCAACAACCACGTAGAGATCTAGGCTTTTGAGTGCCTGGTAAACGAGATGGGTATTGGGCACGGTCACCATGGGATTGCTGGAAAGTGTGATCATGCCACGGACAGGGTAAGGTTTTTCGGTGAGCACGGCCCTGTAGATGCTGGGGCCGTGGGCGAAAACTTCATAAGACGTTCGATTGAAGGCAAGGTTCCCCCAAACCTTCTGGACATTGGATTGAATGAGGTCAAATCCTTTTCGTGAAAGCAGACGAAAGCGATCCATCCCGAGAGTCTTTTCGATTTGTGCTTGGGGGAGCCTGTCGTGGGCCGCAATTTCCTGTTCGTGAATGATTTTGGGATAGGGTGTGGTAAACACGTCGCCCCCTTTCACGTCCACGTTCCCACAGAGGGCTGAAAGAATGAAGTGGGCATGCAGGGTTTCGATGGCGTTTCCCGAATGCTCGATGCCCATGCCGTGATTGGTCACGCCGGGTTTCAGGGTGGCGTACCACTCGGCAGCCCGGCGGATCTTTGCGGCGGGGATCCATGTAAGCTCCGCCACCTTGTCCAAGGGATAATCTGCTGCTCTCTCCTTCAGTTCATCAAAGCCGTAACACCATTTTCTTACAGAGGCTTTATCATGCAGGTCTTCTTTGATGATGTGGTTGATCATGGCGAGTGCGAGAGCACAGTCCGTGCCCGGGCGAATCTGAAGCCACAGATCAGCGTTTTGTGCAGAGTCTATGCCCCTTGGGTCAATGACGATGATCTTGGCGCCTTGCTCCTTACGGGCCTTCCGAGCAGCTCTCCAGAAAACGTCCCAGTATCGGGGGCCACCCCCTCCCCACAGGAGAATGCACTTGGTGTTGGGCCGGACGACGGGGAAGATGCGCCACCCGAAAAGAACGTGGCTCATCACGCAGAAGGGGCCGTAACAGATCTGGCCGGCGCCGGTATGATTCGGGGATCCCAGCAGGTTGAAGAACCGCTGCCTGATTTCGTCATGGGTGCGGCCCGTGCCGCTCGTGGTCGCCATCGCCTCAGGACCATGTTGGTCCATGATCCCCATTATCCGGGAGCCAATCTCGGCCAATGCATCATCCCACGAGATCTTTTGCCATTTGTTTTCTCCCCGAGCTCCAACCCGTTTCAGGGGGTAATTGAGCCGAGCCGGATGATGGACATATTCAATGACATGTCTGCGGCGAGGACATCCTTTGGTAATGGGATAGGACGACTTTGTGCCTGGGAATGTTTCGTCAGGCTCCACAGAGATGAGCCGGTCACCATCCACAGTGGCGGCCAACCTGCACGCATTGTGACACTGCATACAAACGACTTTCTTGACGTTCATGAACCTGCTTCCATGGCTTCAGGCACGTTGTTGATTGGCCCGGTGTTCAGGAATGAGGTGGATAATGTGCGAAACCAATCCGGGATACTATGATGGCGCCGGAATGATTCTCTCAGGATGGCAGTAGCAGTTCATCCTCCCTTCTCTGGAGAACCCGATAACGGTCAAGCCAGCGCCCTCGCCGATTTCAATGGCATCGAAGGTGGCAGCCGAGACGGATGCCACGAGCGGGATGCCGACCATAAGGGGCTTGAGGACCATATCGGCAGGAAGTCTGCCGGAAACGGCGAGCCAGCAGCGTGCAAAGTCAGCTCCTTTTTTCAAACCACCGCCAATGGCCTTGTCCACGGAGTTGTGCCTCCCAACGTCTTCGGCAGACATGACGGGCTCGCCATCGGAATCAAAAAGGGTGGCGCAGTGAGTGCCCCCTGTTTTCTTGTAAAGCGGCATCTGGGAAAGCATGCGGACCCCTTTGATCAACACTTTTGCGGAAACCCGGAGCGGTGAAGAAGAGAGCGTGCTGGCGAAGTGTGGGGCGATCTCTAGGGCAAGATTCCTGCTGCCTGTGGACTCGAGCAGCCTCAGATCAGGCAACATCCCCCGGTTTTCGGGATGCCGCAGGACGGAGGCGGTGCCCTTTTCCACCTCCAAGGAAGTGAGGTCTTCGGGCCCATGAATGATGCCCCGGGTGACCAGGAAGCCCAAAACGAATTCTTCGAGAAGGGAGGGCAAGACCACTGCTTGTATGAATTCCTCACCGTCCAGGTGAATGAGGAGACGGTATTCTCGGATGATATGATCCTCCAATTCCATCACCTTTCCATTCTCGAAGAAGCGGGTTATACGCTTTTTTGTTATGAGTTCATCCACAACAAACCTCCGTCCAATAAATTACAGGATAATCGGATAGGGCTTTTGGTTCGCTAGATTATCCCGTAAGCCAGAAACTAGTATCACGTCCCAGAAATACCTTGAAAAAGTCCGTATTCAGATCAGATCGTTCCTTCTCTCAAGGGACCGTTGGGGGGTGGTCTTACAGACCCGCAACCCAAATTCCCTCCGAGCTTGTTGGACGCCCCCATGATGTCGATAGGGGCAACGTGCAGGCCCAGGAGATATAGAGTGTTTGATGCGCTATCTTTCTGGGGCTGCCCAGTGATAGATATGAGGAATATGGGGCCGTTCCAAAGGCACAGAAGGTATGGTTGCGGGCTGGACGACTACCCCCCAACGGCCCCTAGAGCAAGCGAGAACTTTTTCAAGGTATTTCTGGGACACCACACTAGAACCAAATCGTTCAATTGTCAAAATGTTGTACCGCCAACAGTTTTTCTAGAACTGTATTGGGCGGCCCGGGATATACTCGATTATGAGAGGACTTGAGCACCAGGACAGAACATCGAATTTTGGGGACAGGAGGGAAGATTGTAGATCATTTGCTTTCACCTAAGAAAATGCGGTAGGGGGGCTGGTCGCAAAAATGGGGAAACTGGTCTATGTGGAGAACGCTATCCAAGACAAGAGCAAGCCCAAAAAAGAAAGAAAAGCCCTTTGCTGTTTTCTCTTGGATACTCTATTTCTCCCTTGACAGGGATAAGCGGAGAAGGCTAAGTCTTGATGTGAAAACAATGTTCATAGTATGAAACTATTGGCCGGCTCTCTTGGGAAAGAGGTTGAGGACGGAAACTGCTCGCCTTTAGGCGAAGGATAGCCTATAGTATGTCGCCATGCGCCTCTACAAGCTTGAAGCCCCTACGAAGACGGACTTGAAAGCCCACCTGATCTGGATTCCCAAATACCTCAGGCGCGTGCTGATGTGACCGGTCGCGATTCGAGCTGAGGCGTTTATGGATGGGAACTAAATAACGATCGAGCCAAAAGGAGGATAAGTCATGGCCCGGGAAGTCATTAAATCTGACTGCATATTGTGCATCAACAGCTGCGGTATCGAAGCAACGGTTGAAGATGGCAAATTGGTCAAAGTCCGGGGAATGAAGGAACACCCCATCAGCGAGGGGGTGCTTTGCCCGAGAGGCGTAGCCCTTCCTGAATGGGTCTATTCGCCCGACAGGCTTCAATACCCCATGAAAAAGGCCGATGGCGGCTGGGAGAGGATCTCCTGGGATGAAGCACTGGACACGACCGCGGAAAAGCTTCAGGAGATCAAGGATAAATACGGTGCCAGGGCCCTTGCCGTCTATACCGGCTCATTGGGGACCGAGAATATTGAGTTGGCGGCCTTTGCCCAGCGCTTTCGAGGCGTCTACGGGACGCCGAACCTCTTGTCGGTTGAAGGCAATTGTTTTCGTTCCCGCATTATGGCGCGCCAGATGACTTTCGGCGGTTACCCGATTGAGGAGCCCTGGAATTCCAAATGTATCCTTGTCTTCGGCACAAACATGGACAACTCCAAAGTCACCTTGGCTGCCAAGGTGTATAAGGCCATAGATGAAGGCACCATAGAACAGGTGATTGTGGTCGATCCCAAACGTATCCCGCTGGCGGATAAGGGAATCCATATCAAGATACGACCGGGAACGGATACGGCTCTCTGTCTCGGGATGCTCAACGTGATCATTTCGGAAGGGCTTGAGGACAAGGCGTTTGTGGAAAAACATACCACGGGATTCGACAAGCTTGCAGAGCATGTCAAACAGTATCCCCCAGAGAAAGTTTCAGAGATTACATGGGTCTCTGCTGAGGATATTGTCAAGATCGCCCGCATCTTTGCCACCACGAAACCGGCTTCGATCGTTCCGGGGACCTGCTCCATTGACCAGCATATCAATGGCTTCCAGGGGAATCGCATCCATGCCATCATGCAGGCAGTGACGGGAAACGTGGATATCCCGGGTGGATGGGTTTCCATCCCCTTTATCCGCCTGGGGGACCTCCGGGTTACAGAGATCAGCGATCCCATCGGCACCAGGGAGCATCCCCTGTTCAGGCGTTTCTGGGGCCGGACATCTCCTTATGGACAGCAGATGCTCTTTGCCGACGCTGTTTTAAAGGGGGAGCCCTATCCCATCAAAGGCCTGGTCTGTACCGGCGGCAACCCCGCCGTGACCCTTCCCGACTCAGCCCGAATCAGGGAGGCGATGAAGGCTTTGGATTTTATGATGGTGGCGGAGTTGTTCATGACGGAGACAGCCAAACTGGCGGACATTGTGCTTCCCGCCTGTTCATTCCTTGAAAAGGGCGGTGTCGGATATGTTTATGGTGTTACGAACTGCATCCCCTACGCCATGGTTCGAAAACAGGTGATCAAGCCCATCGGCGAGAGCTGGCCGGATTGGAAGATCTGGACGGAGTTGGGGAAGAGAATGGGATATGGTGAGTTCTTCCCTTGGAAGACGGAAGAGGAGATCATCGATTTTTTCCTCGGGCCCAGTGGCTTAACCCGGGAACAGCTGACCCATGAACACCCCGAAGGAACGTTTTACGCCGAGAAAAAATATATCCAGGGCAAATACAGGACACCCTCAGGGAAGATCGAACTCTACTCAGAGACGCTCGCTGAAAATGGTTACGATCCCATCCCCCATCATGTGGAACCGAGTAAGAGTCCGATCAGCTCTCCGGAACTCTACAAAAAGTATCCGGTGATCCTGACGACCGGTAGCCGGATTCCCGAATACACCCACTCCCAGTTGAGGGGGGTTCCAACATTGGAGAAGACCGCACCGGAGCCCCTCGCGGAGATCCATCCGGAGACGGCCAAAAAGTACGGTATCTCTGACGGCGACATGATGACGATTGAAACGGTGAAGGGAAAGATCCATGTCAAGGCCCGGACCACGGAAGACCTGATACCCGGGTAGTCAGTATTCCTCACGGATGGGCGAATGCAAACTCGAATGAACTGACCGAACTCGAGCCTCGAGATCCCGTCACAGGCTATACGGAAATGAAAGCCCTGCTTTGCAGGATCGGTAAGGCGGAAAATGTCGGCAAGGCTGCATAAACCCCGACCATTTCGAACTTAAAGAACCCGCCGGGCCCAGGGCCCGGCGGGTTTTTGTGTCCAGCTTTGGAAGATGGGATTTATTTTAAGAACAAGGGAAAGGTCAAAGGTCCCCTAAAGGGCTTTCTGGTTGATTGGGATGCCGCCATGTTCGATCTTCATATAGGGGTTCTAAACGAAGCCGGACTTGGTTTTTTCTTCTCGGGGACGGGCCGGAAGTCTCCGTTCGGGGCAAGGAAATTTAGCATAAAAACTTGACATTCATTTTAAGATCGTAACTTAGAATAAGATCTGGTGGGATGAAGGCTTCTTTCATCTCGATCATGATCAGGAATCATAAAGCAGAGACAAAGAATATCGCAAAAACTAAATCTTTGAGGGGTCTTCCATACCACCGGTTCTAATGGTGGTCGCTGATTGTTCAGATGATCGCCAACAAATGATGACTTTCAGGAGGAGCTATGCCACAGGGTGTCACATTGGCAAAGGGATCCTTTTCAAAGGATTTCGCAGAGCGTCTGACCGACTATTACCGATTTGCGGATCCTGACGGGCGTTATGCAGAGCACAAACTGAGGCATTGGGAAGGCGACGGCCGCGTCGTCCTCTACGAGGCAAAAGGGGAATCCAGGCCGGTCGGGTGGGTTGTGTACAGGTGCGACAGCAGTACGATTGAAGAGATCATCCTTCGAAAGGAAGAGGCGGCAGGGGAGGGGCTGGAGGGAGCCATCGTGGACGCCCTCATCGACCGGGAGAGCCTCGTCTCCGCCGAAATCCTCAAGGAAGACGCCGAAATCCTCAAGGAAGATGTGGAAAAACACCGCTGGATGATCGAGTACGGCTTCCGACCTACGCGTCATTTCACTGAAGATGAGTGGGCCCTCGTGAAGATGGATTTGAGCATCGCGGTATATCTCAGAAAGATCAAGGGTAAGGCGCCCGCGAAAACCTATCCGAATGTGGAAACCGTGGTGGTAGAAAAGGTCCCGGCAACAAGAAGCGGCGAAGAGCTCAGGGCCTCCCTCATGAATATTTTTCATTCTCTCGGCGGAATGGAAAAGTTTGTGAAAGAGGGGCAGAACGTGGTCATCAAGCCCAATGTGGTGGCGGATCACGGCCTCAGGGACGGCGTTTACCAGGGCGGGGTCGTGACGGACGTGGGGCTTGTCAGGGCCCTGATAGAGATCCTGCTTCCCGTGGCAGGGAAGGTGACGGTGGCCGAAGGCGCGTCCATCAATCGCGCCGAGACGGATAAGCTCTTTGAGCATTACGGGTACGACCGGTTGAAGGAAATCGATCCCAAAAGGGTTGCTCTCGTGGACCTCAACACGGACCGTCTGATTAGAAAAACGGTGCCGAACGGGAAAAGGATGCTGTCTCGAGAGATTCCCCTCACCCTGGAGCAGGCGGATGTGTTCATTAACCTTCCGGTCATGAAGACCCATTTTGCCGCTCTTGTGTCTTTGAGCGTCAAGAGTCTGCAGGGCGCCATCCCTCCCCTTGAGAAATACATGAGCCATTTTTTCGGGCTCTGGCAAAATCTCGTCAATATCCACCATCTCATAAAGCCGAAACTCGTGATCGTGGACGGTCTCACGGCCCAGGAAGATTTCGGACCGGTCTATGGAAGGCCGAAGACCATGAATCTGCTGATCGGCGGAACCAATCCTGTAGCCGTTGACGCCGCAACCATGAGGATCATGGCATTCGATCCTGCGCTTTCCCCTCCGGTCATGCTCGCCTACATGCAAGGACTGGGGCCCATTGAGCCGGAGAAGATTCAAGTCCTCGGACCCTCTGTTGAGGAGCTGAGGGACGCCTTCAAAGAGGCGGAGGTCGATGTGAGCGGCGGCCAAAAGTTTATGGTCCATGATGGCCGCGCCTGTGGCGGTTGCAAAGGCTATCTGCACTATGTCCTCTATAAACTCAGACGTCCGGATCCGAAAAACCCGGAAAGGCTCCTGATCGATCGACCCTTCGAGAAAAAGGTGAACGTCTTCTTGGGGCCTGATACGGAAGTGGAACCCAACCCGGAGGAGACCAACGTCTTCATGGGCATATGCCAGCAGCACCACGCAAGGATGGGAAAACACTTGCCCGGCTGTCCTCCCCATGCTGAAGTGATCATGAAGGGCCTCTTCAGCCTTTTCCCTGACGTCAAAAGACCCCGTTATGCGGACCAGCACGCTGAAGACAAACTAGAGGAAATGCTGATGGAGGTTCTGGAAGAGGATTAGTGAATGATATTTTCCGGATTGCAGTAGCAGTTCACCTTTCCGGAGTTGAAGAAAGGATGAATCTTTTTTCTGACAAGAAGATCATTCCTGAAGGTGCTCGAAGTTTCTTGTGAGACGGCTACAAGGCTCTCAGCCATTCGGGTCTGAGACCGACCTCTCCTTTGAGGGCCCGGTCTATGAGGGCCAGGGCTTCTTGCTTGCCCTTGGGAAGTCTGGCCTTCACGGGCAGGTAGTTGGAAGCGTGGTTCGAGAAGAATAGCCCCCGGGTCAGATTGGTGTGGGCAATCATCTCTCTCAGTTCCACAAGAAGCTCTCTTTCGTCGGGGAGCTGAAACCGGCCTGCGAGGAAGTCTTCATAAAGCGGTGTGCCAGGGATCAGCATCACCGTCAGGGCACCGACATAGTTGGGGTCCATTTTACTGAGCAGTTCACCTGTGGCCCGGGCATGTTCCGGGGATTTTTCTCGGCCCGCAATGCCCAGGAGAACCGTGACAGAAAGCTTGATTCCCGCCTCTTTCACCTTTTTTCCCATGTCGATACAGGTTTGGGCGCTCGAGCCTTTGTTGATCTTCTTGCGGAGTTCAGCATCCCCCGTTTCCACACCCAGGTAGAGGATGCCCAGCTTCTTTTCCCTGAGCTGAATCAGTTCTTCCGGAGTTTTCATCTTAATGCTCTTGGTATTTGCATAGGCGCCGACCCGCTTCACCCACGGCAGGTGCTCGTGGGTCTGGTCGAGGATCCAGAGGAGTCTCTTTTGTGGAATGATCAGGGCATCTCCGTCCATGAGGAAAACCCGGTCCTGTCGCTTCATGTACTTGGAAGCGAAGAGAATGTCGCTCAGGATGGTCTTATCATCCTTTATTCTGAATCTTTTGTCTTTGTACGTACCGCAGAAGGCGCACTTGTTGTGAGAACACCCTACGGTCACCTGAAGGAGGATGCTATACGCTTCGCTGGGCGGCCTGATGCAGGTTCCTTCATAGTGCATTCCTTCACTTTCCAAAGCCTGGTCCATAGACTGTTCTCTCCCGTGTTCTTGAAATTTTTCGTGTATTTCTAAACCATTATAAGTACAGGTCCGGAAAAGTCAATTGGCTCCCACACGTACCCCGCAGGGAGTTGGCCGCAGGGTCGCTTCGAAAATCCCCCCAACCCCCCTTTGCAAAAGGGGGGTTGGGGCGGATTCTACAAAAGGGGGAGAGAAAAGACATCCGCAGCGGGGAAGGGGGCACAGGGGGTGCACAAGATCCTCCCCTTTGAAAAGGGGAGACAGAAGGGATTTTGAAACGTGGCGCCAAGATGTGCCGCTCAATACGTCGCACCATTGTCCCGGTAGCCCCCTATGGGGGCATAGCCACGGCCACCTCCTTCGGGCGCGGTTTCTTTACTCTCAATCGCGCGGTTCGGCGCGCATCCGCACCACCACGTGGCCCCAACCGCCGCAAGCCGGCCCCACGTCAAAACACCCTGTCTGGTTGAACATCACCTCGTTGGGGTCTCGACCGTTCATGAGGTTTTCAAAAAAGGCGTTGATGAGGACCGTCAAATTGGGCATGAGAAAGGCGCAAACCCGTTCAGGTCCATGGCGGGTCAGAAGATTTCCTGAGTTGTCAAAAATGAGCTTCTGACCCACCACATGGCCTGAATGGCATCCCTTTGACTCGATGACCTCGGCCACCAGCCTGTATTGCGAAGCCTTCAACGCATTTTCAAAAAGCTTCTGAAACTTGGGATTTTCGCCGATGACTCGAAATTCATCTTCATCCAGATCCAGTCTTTTCCGTATGATCTCAGCGAGTTGCTTTTTGTCCATGGGGACCCCCCTTTTTTGTTCATTCGCCCCTGTCTGAGCGCACTTTGCGACACAAAATCCGCCGCCGCCCCCTTGAACCAGGAGAGGGAATGATATATGTTCTTGAAAATTCCAACAAAAACGGAACTGAAATCCCCCTTTCACCCCATTGGGGAAAGGGGGAAATTCTTGGTCTCCTCCATGAAAGAGAAGACCGACACGGAAATGCAAAACCATGACCAGGAGACTTGAACTATGACCGAAATCAGCCGCGGCGTCCACTTCATCCAGGGACAGGATGAATTTATACCCGATTCTCACGTCTATGTCATCGGCCTTCCGGATTCTAAGGATCTATCCGTCATAGACGCCGGCCTTATGGGCAAAGGGGAATACAAGCTAAAGACCATCCGCAAACTCGGTATTGCCCTTGAGGACATCAAAAGAATTATCATGACCCACACCCACCTGGATCACATCGGTTGTCTCCGTGAGATGATGGAGCAGATTCCTCATGCCGAACTCTGGGTGCACGTTGATGAAGCCGAGCCCCTTGAAAAAGGGGACGACAGGACCGTCTATGGCATGGACATGTTCCGGAGTATGTGCCAAGCCCAGTACGGTCTCGCTCCGGGGGCTTTCACTTTTAAGGTAGACAGGAAGCTACAGGGAGGTGAAACGGTGGAGATCGGCGCCATGGAATGGGCGGTTCTGCACGTTCCCGGCCATTCCGCAGGCAGCATCGCCTTCTACAATGCGGACGAGAAGATTCTCATCCCCGGGGACGTGGTCTATGCTGATTATGCGATCGGGCGGTTCGATCTTCACGGGGCGGACGGAGCGACGCTCAAGGATTCCCTGATGCGCCTCGGGGAACTGGATGTGAACATTCTGCTGCCAGGTCACAACAGGGTGGTGAAAGACGTGCCTGAGGGATACATTCTGAGCACGGCGAAACAGTGGGCGCCTTACCTCACATAACTATCCGCAGGGTGGGAGCGCTTGTCAATCACGAGAAGATTTGCTAGTGTGGTGTCCCAGAAACACCTATCATAATTGCCATAAAGGGAATGGCCAAAATGGGGTTCTCTAGGGGCCGTCGGGAGGTGGTCGCCCCTTGTCGCGCCGTAGCCTCTTGACCGCCATAGCTTTAGCGGCGGCGGTTGGCGAAGGCGGAAGCCCGCCCGCGGGAGGGGATAAACCCCTCCCCTACATGAGATTCAGGGTTCCATGATGGTGTTTTGAAGACCACCTCCCGACGGCCCCTAGAGCAAGCAAGGACTTTTTCAAGTTATTTCTGGGACGTGACACTAAGGTGTCGAAACAAACCCCCCTAAGTCAGGGAAGGAGACAGGTTATGCTGCTTGTAGAAGACTTGAGAGTGGAACTCGGAGAGAAAGTTATTCTGCAACATATAGATCTGGAGATCGAACCGGGCGAAACCCACGTGCTTTTCGGCCCGAATGGCTCTGGGAAAACATCGCTTCTCATGACCATCATGGGTTATCCTCAGTACAAGGTGACCCATGGCAAAATCGTTTTCAGGGACCAGGACATCACCCAGATGCCCATCAACGAGAGGGCTTTATTGGGGATCGGCATGTCCTACCAGCGACCGCCGACCATCCACGGCTTGAAAACGCGTCAGATGGTCAAAATATGCGCAAAAGGGGAGATGAATGAGGAAACCCTGGCCGAGCGCGTCAACTTTAAAGATTTCCTGGATCGGGATGTGAACGCCGGGTTTTCCGGAGGTGAAATCAAACGCTCTGAACTCCTCCAGTTGATGGCCCAAAACCCGGATCTCATGCTTTTCGACGAACCTGAATCCGGGGTGGACATGGAGAACATCCATCTTGTGGGTCGATCCATTGCCGCCCTTCTCCAAAAGGATTTGAGTCCTGATGAAGCCAAGACCAAAATGCAGAAAAAACTCGAGCGGACAAAAATGGGGCTCATCATAACCCACACGGGATACATCCTGGACTACGTGGCGGCGGACAAAGGGCAGGTGCTTTTCAATGGGATGTTGAGTTGTGTCACAAATCCCAGAGAGATCCTGAACTGCATCGGCCAAAACGGTTACGAGGAATGTGTGCGATGTATAGCGTAGATGAATTTAGAGAAAAGGCAACCATGGCAAAGGACAAGAAAGCGGCCATCGGGCCGGACATCAATCTGGATGAATTTGAAACGGCGCCTGTCCCCCATGATTACATGGCAGACGAGCAACTTTGTGAGCTGCCCCAGGAAGATCAGCAGCGCCTGATCATGGCTGGACTGGATGTCACCAAGAAAGATCGAGGAGGCACCTTCTTTCAAAAAGACACGTCGGTGATCCACTGCCACAGCCAGCAGGAGGGGATCGAAGTCATCCCGATACGAAAAGCTTTGGAGCAAGACTGGATTCGGGACTACTACTGGAAGCTCGTGGCTGTAGATGCGGACAAGTACACGGCTGCGGCTGAACTGGGATTGCACGACGGGTATGTGATCCGGGCGCTACCGGGGAGCACATCCGTTTACCCGATTCAGGCGTGCCTTTATCTGGACAAAGACGGATTGCAGCAAAACGTGCACAATATCATCATCGCGGAGGAGAATTCCGAGCTCCACATCATCACGGGATGCGCCACATCACCCCACCTCAAAAAAGGGGCTCACGTGGGGATTTCCGAATTCTATGTGAAAAAGAACGCCAAGCTCTCTTTCACCATGATCCACAACTGGGCGGAGGATATGGTGGTTCGTCCACGCTCTGTTGCGCAGGTGGAAGAGGGGGGTTTGTTCTTGAACAACTACATTTGCATGAAACCTGTGCGTTCCCTTCAAATGTATCCCACAACCCATCTGGTCGGAAAAGACGCTGTCGCCCGTTTTTACAGTATCATTGTTGGAAGCCCCGGTTCTGAATACGATTTGGGCGGCCGGGTTTTTCTGAAAAACAAGGGAAATCGCGCTGAGATTGTAGCCCGCACAATCAGCAACGGCGGGAAGATTATTGCCAGAGGTCATCTGATCGGAGAGGTTTCGGAAATAAAAGCCCACCTGGAGTGCCGAGGGTTGCTTCTCAACGGTGGCATCATCCATGCCATCCCCGAGCTGGAAGGCCACGCGGACGGTGTTGAGATGTCCCACGAGGCGGCGGTGGGCAAGATCGCGCAAGAGGAGATCGCCTATCTTATGTCCAGAGGCCTCAGTGAGGACGAGGCCACAGCCACCATCGTTCGCGGTTTTTTGAGCGTCGACATCCCGGGTTTACCGCCTCAGCTGAAGGCTGAGATCGACCGGGCGATTGAAGAAAGTGATAAGGACATGATGTAACCCTCCAGGGGGCCACTCGTTTTCCATGGGATCCTCAGAAAGCGATAAGGCTCCCTGCTTTTTGCCCGCCAGTCCAAGAGGGACATCCTGCGATACGCCTTCGAGGAAAAAGAAAGGGAAGGCCTTAATGCGTGAGATCAAGTTTCAGGGTCGCGGAGGCCAGGGTGTGGTCATGGCCTCCCAAATGCTTGGCCAGGCCTTTTTCAGGGCAGGTATGTACCCGCAGTGCTATTCTCTTTTCGGGGGTGAGAGACGCGGGGCGCCGGTGGTCAGTTTTCTTCGCGTGGATAAAGAAAAGATTCTCTTGAAATGTGAAATCAAGCATGCGAACCAGCTCCTTTGCTTTGATGAAAGTCTTCTCAACCCCCCTGAAATCAAAAACGTGATGCGGCCCGGCTCGCAGATTCTCGTGTGCACAGGCAAGGGGCCGGATGCGTTCGAGGAATTCAAAGGATTTTCCCTTGGGCTGATCAATGCATTGGCCATGGCCTATGCCCTGGAAGTGATCGAGCAGGTGGACAGGGATTTCGGGGCGCACTTCGGCAGGAAATACGGACTGGTTGAAGCGGTAGGCCTGGAAGGGGCGGAACTGGTGCTGGTGACCACCGCCACCATCACCTCCACGGCCCGGGTGGCTCTAGCGAGGCTGAGGGAGAAAGGACACAGGGTGGGTCTCGTGAAGATTCGCGTCTTCAGGCCCTTTCCCACGAGACTTCTGCGAAAGATCCTAGAGCCGGTGCCCAGGGTCGCTGTTCTGGAACGGAACCTTTCCCTGGGAAGGGAGGGCATCTTCTGTTCCGAGCTGAAGGCCGCCCTGGTGAATTCCGACCAACCCCATCAGGTCCAGGGGTATCTTGCGGGGATCGGCGGTACCAATGTGGACACTGATCTGATAGAGCGGGTTGTGCTGGATGCCCTGGGGAGAGAAAGGGCCTCGGATGAACCTATCTGGATAACGGAGGAAAGGACATGATTGCGAAGGCTCAGTCTCGTCCGGCCGAGGTGTTACGGTCAGGCCACGCCGGGTGTCCGGGATGCGGCCATGCCATGGGCATGCGCATGGTGCTCCAGGCCCTTGGGAATCGGGCCGTGGTCGTCGTGGTGCCCTCCTGCGTGGCCGTGATATCAGGCCCCTATCCCCATGCAGCACTTAATGTGCCCGTGTTCCACTCCGCCTTTGAGATCGCCGCGCCCACGGCAGCCGGGATCTCCCAGGCCTTGAAGATGCAGGGCAAGGACAACATCCCGGTGCTCGCCTTTGCAGGGGACGGCGGCACCTTTGACATTGGCCTCCAATCCCTCTCCGGTGCTGCGGACAGGAACGAGGACTTCATTTACGTCTGCATGGACAACGAGGCGTACATGAATACGGGGATTCAGGTCAGCTCCTCGACTCCCCGCTATGCCTGGACCGGCACGTCGCCCACGGGGAACACCCGGCGAAAAAAACAGATTATGGAGATCATGGGCGCTCATCGCATACCCTATGCAGCCACGGCATGCATCGGTTTTCCGGATGATCTGATGGCCAAAGTGAAAAAGGCGAGGGAGGTGCGGGGAACGCGGTTTCTCCATCTTCTGTCACCATGTCCCACGGGCTGGAAAATGGAAGAGCATCTTTCCCCCAAGGCGGCGGTCGCCGCGGTGGAGACGAATGTTTTTCCTCTCTATGAAATTTTCAATGGTGTGGACTACAAGATCAACCATATGTCCAAGGGTTTGCCCGTGGAGACATACTTGTCTTTACAGGGCCGATTCAAACATCTGCGCGACGAGGAGATCCGGGCGATCCAAAAGGATACGGATAGATTTTGGGAAAATCTTAAGGTGAAGGCCGGCCTGGGTGTTTGTTAGGAGAGACCGAATTGCAGGAAAAGAGGGTGATGAGAGGTCCGCACTGGAAAGACGTTCTAGGTCAACAAACCCATTGATAAGGCCGATCTGAGCGGCTTGAAGATCCGATGCTCACCTACCCATATCAACTTCCTGAAAAAACTGGGCGCAAACGCGAACGCCCTCCATCCCCAGGATGTTTGCGCAGCCCTGGAATGGGGACCGGAACAAATCACCCTTCAAGTACTTAGCCCCCTTTTCACTTTTACTCTGGCTCCCACCCCCATGTTCATGCTCATGGGCGAAATCATGTTCCAATCGGGCATGGCCCATGACACAATTGACGTCATAGACAAATGGTTGCGGCGCGCTCCCATTTATCCTCCGCAACATGGTTGCCATGGCTATGATCAACGCCTGGCCGCCGCTGGCCTTGTGGTTGCCCGGTGTTATGGGTTAATGGCGCTTCCTTGTTTTTGCATGGATTAGAGATTCGTACCTCTGCCTTATGGCGAGCAGGTTGAATCCATTCTTTAGACGCATGAGCTTCACTGGAAGGGTGAAATGGATGTTGTGTTTTGGGAAGTCATGTGCTAGTAAAAAAAGCATTTAGCATTTTATTTTAAGATCTCGGGGAGGGAGAAAGGCCATGGAAGTTAAGATAACACCTGCCAAACCAGGGGAGCTAAAGGAAAAACCCACGGACGAGTCCAAGCTCGGCTTCGGGGACATTCTTGCGGATCACCTGTTTCTCACGGATTACGAAACAGGGAAAGGGTGGTTCAATGCCCGCATCGAGCCTTATGGAAATTTGAGCCTGGATCCAGCGGCTATGATTCTCCACTACGGGCAGGAGGTTTTTGAGGGACTGAAAGCCTATTATGGAAAAGACGGAGGGCTTTATCTCTTCCGTGCCCGTGAGAATTTCAAAAGACTCAATCGGTCCGCTGTCAGGCTGTGCATGCCGGAGGTAGATATCGACTTGGTTATGGAGGGTCTAAAGCAACTGATCCTGCTGGACAGAGACTGGGTACCCAAGAGTCCCGGCACCTCACTCTACATCAGACCCACCATGCTCGCCACAGAGCCCCACTTGGGAGTTCGTCCTTCCAACAGTTACATTTTCTACATTATCATCGGTCCTGTAGGCGCCTATTACAAAGAGGGCCTGAATCCTGTGAAAATCCACGTGGAAGACAAGTACGTCCGGGCTGTGGTTGGGGGAATCGGTGACGCGAAGACCTGTGGTAACTACGCCGCAAGCCTTCTCGCCGCAGAAGAGGCGAAGAAGAAGGGCTTTACCCAAGTGCTGTGGCTCGATGCGGTGGAGCGGAAATACGTTGAGGAAGTGGGGACCATGAACATGTTCTTTGTCATCGACGAGGAGATCATCACAGCGCCCCTTACAGGGAGTATTCTGCCCGGCATCACCAGGGACTCGGTCATCCACATGGTCAAAGATTGGGGATTGAAGATGTCAGAAAGATCCCTGTCCATTGATGATGTGATCACTGCGGCCAAGGACGGAAGGCTGAAAGAGGCCTTTGGGACTGGAACAGCGGCGGTCATCTCCCCTGTTGGGCAGATCACTTATAAGGGTGAAGATTACATCGTGGCCGGAGGAAAGATGGGGGATCTCTCTCAGAAGCTTTACAATGAGATCGTGGCGATCCAGTACGCTGAAAAAGAGGACCCCTATGGGTGGCGCGAGAGAATCGGTTGACGAGGTGAAATAACGATGCTGCCCACGATCGAATGGCACGGCAAATATATACGCATGATCGATCAGCGTAAAATTCCCGGTAAGCTGGAATGGTACATTTGCAAAAGCTATAAGGATGTGGTCAGGGCGATCGGGAGGATGGTTATCCGCGGGGCCCCTGCCATCGGTGTGGCAGCGGCCATGGGCCTTGCCCTAGGGGCGGATGCCATCAGGGCCAAGTCTTACGAGAGTTTCAAGCGGTATTTCGATGACATGGCGGCGGCCATGGTCAAAGCCCGGCCCACGGCCGTCAATTTAAGGTGGGCTGTAGAAAGGATGTCTCTGCTCGTGGGGAAGATGGCGGACGTGCCCGTGGCAGAGATCAAGAAGGCCCTTCGAGAAGAGGCAGAAACCATTCTCGCTGAAGACATTGAGATCAATCGGAAGATCGGTCGGCACGGCCAACGGCTGGTGCCGAAAGGGGCGACTGTTTTGACCCACTGCAATGCCGGGTCATTGGCCACAGGGGGCTACGGGACCGCCTTGGGCGTCATCAGGGCCGCCCATGAGAAGGGGAAGATCGCGGGGGTCATTGCCGATGAAACCAGACCGTGGCTCCAAGGTCTCCGGCTCACCGCCTTCGAATTGATGCAGGACGGTATCCCGGTAACCGTGATTGCCGACAGTGCAGCGGGTGCCCTGATGCGCCAGAAAAAGATTGATCTGGTCATTACAGGGGCGGACAGAATTGCGGCAAACGGGGATGTGGCCAACAAGATCGGAACCTATCAGGTGGCTGTGCTTGCGAAAGAGAACAAGATTCCCTTCTATGTGGCTGCCCCCCTGTCCACGATTGATCCAACCCTTGGATCAGGCGAGATGATTCCTGTGGAAGAGAGAAAAGGGGAAGAGATCTCTCATATCGGACACTTGAAATTGGGGCCGCCAGGGGTCAAGGCGCTGAATCCGGCTTTCGACATTACCCCTAGCCGGTATGTGGCGGCCATCATTACCGAGAGAGGGATTGTCAGAGCGCCGTACCGGCGGGAGATCAAGAAAATTATGAAAAATTAAGGATATCACCTTGACCGGACAAACGGTTTGACATATACTCCGCGCGCATTTATATTGACCAGGAAAATTTTCCTGAAATCCGGGGCGATCCCGCTCCGGCGACATTGAATGGAAAGGGGTTGGGAAATTCGACACGTAGTCTAAATAGAAAGGGGGTGGGGACATTGAGCTCATTGTTGGATCTTGTTCTCATTGACCTTTACGAGTGTGATCACGATAGGCTTCTTGACGCTGAGAACATCAAGGCCGGAATGGTCAAGGCCGCTCAAATCATGGGAGCCGAAGTGGTCGCCACCTCGTTCCACACGTTTAAACCTTGGGGCGTAAGCGGGACGGTTACGATCGCAGAGTCTCATCTGGCGGTTCACACATGGCCGGAGTATGATTTTGCTGCTGTCACCTTCGAAACCTGTGGCCTCATGATGGATCACAGGAGAGCTTACAGATACCTGATCGAGTTTTTCGGGTCTAGAAGCCCCAAGATAGCCCATCAGAAAAGGGGATTTATGGATACTTCAAGAGGGGAAATATATTACAAACAAGAGGCCGGTTGACTGACAAGCCGGGCTTGTGTGGCCTTGCCCTCCGAAATATCTCCTCCTACCTTAGCAGAATGGCGCTCCGCCTGAGCCAAAGGCGGCGTCTATCCTCTTTTTGTCCTGTCCCAGATATCCAAATAAGCAACGCAATTTCAAGAAGTTATGTAACTAATGAAGCCGCACCTGCAAGATCTTTTTTGTGTCGTCACGAACTTTGAATCGATCGTCAATTCGGAAGCCGCAAATCCACACGGGGGTGTTGCCGCTCACGAGGATAGGGGTGGTCCGTCTGCGTTCGGAGGGGACTTTGAGATCCACAAAAAAGTCTTTCAGTTTTTTGTGTCCTGCCATGCCAAAGGGGATGAATCGATCTCCGGGCTTCATGTTTCTCACGATCAAGGGGTACCGAAGCTTGTCCGCATCCAGATATACGGTCCAGGGAGAGTGCGCTGGATCGAAAGGGCTATCCTTTTTCATTTCCACCAGGGTCAGGCTTTTCCCGATCTGCTCCAAAGAAAAGGTCCCGGGCCCCTCCAGAACATGGTGGAAGGCGACGGGCTCCTCCTGGCCACGGCTTCTGAAGATTAGACGGTCGTAACTTTTTTGAATGACAAGACGATCGGGCAAATGGAGGACGCCCTGGGGTCTTTCTGCTTGCACAAGCTGATGGATGGCCCTTATATGGCGCCTGTGAATCCTGCGCAGGTTTTTTCTGACCCTTCTTATCCCTTGTCTCGCCACCCGTCTTCTCAGGGGGAGCGGCAATCCCAAAAAAGAGTCCACAGGGAAGGAGATGTCATCCCCCCCTGTCGAATCCCCGATTTCATCCAACCAGCGATCCGCCACATAGTCCAGGTAGTCGTTTTCGTCTCCCAGGAGCGCTGCCAGGTCGCCAAGACGCTCAAGAAGACGGGGCTGATATTCTTGAAGGAGGGGCATGAGGTGGAGACGGATTTTGTTTCTCAGGTAATCGGTCCTGAGGTTGGAGCTGTCGGTCATGTGCGCGCAATTCCGCGCCTTCAGATAATCCTCGATCTCACGACGGGTCACTCCAATGAGGGGTCTGATAATGTCCTTGTCCCTCACAGGGGGGATGCCAGCGAGACCCGAAGGGCCGCTCCCTCTCAAAAGTCGCATCAAGACGGTTTCCGCCTGATCGTTTAGACTGTGCCCCTTTTCCAAGAAATGGTAGCGGGCAGTCCGGGCTTTTTCCTCGACGGAGGCATCAGCCATTTGAGCCAAGCCTGCTTTTTCGGTCTCAAAGGGGAGATTGAGGGACTGTGCAAGGGTGCGGACGAAATCGGTCTCGGCGTTGTCTTCAGCCGGCCTCAGTCCATGGTCGAAATGGGCGACCACAACATCGATCCCCAGTTCATCCATCAGGTCATGGAGAACGTGCAACAGGCACACAGAGTCAGGGCCGCCTGAAACGGCCACAATAACGCGATCCCCGGAGTCAATCATCTCGTATCGGGAGATTGTTTCCCTTAATTTCCTTTGGACATTTCGAATCGGATTCACTGCCCTTGCCCCAGCATGCATTCAATTCAACAACAAGAATCATAACACATGCGTGTCTGCTGTCCCAGAAATACCTGGTGAAGCTCTGCCTCCCCGGCTCCTTCCGGACCGGGACTGGCAAACCGGCTGGCATCCAGGATCTGCCCGATTCCCGCATCAGAGGGCATTACGCAGTCAATCCGAAAACACAATCTTCAGGTATGCGAATTTATGATACATGGCAGTAGTATCGTGTCCCAGAAGTTCCTTTAACAATTCTGAAGGGGCGGATTTTCAGAATCCCACATTCATGGGGCCGTCGGGGGGTGGTCTTCAAAACACCATCATGGAACCCTGAATCTCATGTAGGGGAGGGGTTTATCCCCTCCCGCGGGCGGGCGCTTCCGCCTTCGCCAAGGCTACGGCGCGACAAGGGAGGACCACCCCCTGACAGCCCCTTTCGAGAACGAAGCATCTCATCTGAATGAGGACTTTTTCAAGGTATTTCTGGGACACGATACCAGTTCCTCTGCCTCCTCAAGGACCTGTTTTATAAGAGATGGACCTGCTTCCTTGTTTTCAATCACCCTGACCGCTGGTCCCAGGGGTCTCCATTGCAAAATCGGCGTATCCTTGAAAAGGGCTATGGTGGGTGTTCCGTGCATGGCGGCCAGATGGGTGATTCCACTGTCGTGGCCCACATACAGGCGCGCACCTGTCAGAAGCGCGCAAAGCCTTTCCTTCTCGGGACTGAGGAGGATTTCCGTCTCTCCCAGACTGAGTTTTTCCTGATAATAGGTGAAAAGCGGCTCTTCCGCAGGTCCTAAAAGGACCGAGAAGCGCTCTTTGTTGTAAGGAGGAAGGTCCTTCAAGGCCTTCATAAGGTTCAGCCAGAAAGGAAAGGGGTAGGCCTTTTTCGCCCCTCCTGAGCCAGGATGGAAAACCACGTTCCCTCCGGCCGGGGCTGCTGACATGGCGTTAAGAAGAGGGCGTCTGCAGGCCTCTTCTAAAGACGCCTCAGCGTCAAGGGGGCAGTTCGCCTTCTCGAGACATTTGGCCAGATAGAAAGCCACATGAACCTTATCTCGTTCAGGTGGAAAGGGGGCAAAACGATGAACTGGAATATTCGCAAAGATGGTCCTGAGATTCTTGGTTACCAACCCCTCGGGATCGTGAAGAAAGGCCACCAGTTGATTCACGGGTGGGATGTAGGGAAGCCGCCCCTTTTCGGAGCTATCGACAAAGAGGTTATGCCATCCCCCGCGCTCATAATCGATGCAGGCGTCCACGTAAGACCGGAGGTAGTCCGCACCGGGCGATCTTCCCACGAAAACGATCCCGGCTGAACGCTTCAGTTGGGCAATGGCCGGCATGAGCATCAGTGTATCGCCCAAGGCGGCGGGTCTGATGATGAGGACTTTCATAAGGGCTCCTGAGCACCCATCATTTCTTTCGGTTTAGCTCCTCGAAAAAGGACACGGCCTTCTCGAAGGTTACCAAGGTTTTGGTATTGTTCTGAGTGAAAAGCGGTGCCCGGACAGCACCTCACCTTCACTTGACTCCAAAGCCCTTGTGATTAAAATAACTTTCAGATTCGGACGACCGTCGGGGCATTTTGGCCCTTTTTTAGAAAGTGCTGGGTGGCCCTGCAGCCACCCAGTGGATGCTGATGGAGGTTATATTAAATGGGGAATTGGTTTAAGACAACCCTGCTTTTGGGTCTCATGACCGCACTGATCGTTTGGATCGGCCATCTTTTTGGAGGTCAAAAGGGGATGGTGTTTGCCTTCATTCTGGCCATGGGCATGAATTTTTTCAGTTACTGGTATTCTGACAAGATCGTTCTGAGAATGTACCGTGCCAGGGAGGTGTCTCCTCAGGAAAACCCGCAGATCTACCAAATCGTTGGTCAAATAGCGGAAAACGCAAGCCTTCCTATGCCGCGTATCTATATTATCCCGGATGCGTCACCCAACGCCTTTGCAACGGGCAGGAACCCGGAGCACGCCGTGGTTGCGGTGACGGAGGGGCTGCTCAAGCTGATGGACAGGGAAGAGATTGCCGGCGTTCTCTCTCATGAACTGGCGCACGTGAAAAACAGAGACATCCTTATCGGGTCCATAGCGGCTACCATGGCCGGTGCCATCATGATTCTCGCCAGTATGGCTCGATGGGCGGCCATTTTTGGCGGCGGCCGAGATGATGACGAAGGGGGCGGCTTGGGAGGCATCGGTTTGATCGCCATGTCTATCCTGGCGCCTATTGCGGCACTGCTCATCCAAATGGCGATATCGAGGTCCAGGGAATACCATGCCGATGCCACAGGGGCGAACTTTGTAGGACAGCCGTATGGCCTGGCCAGCGCTCTGGAGAAGCTTGGCGCTTACTCCCGGAAGCTCCCCCTGGCAGCCAACCCGAGCACAGCGCATATGTTCATCGTCAATCCACTCAGTGCCCGGAAAATGGCCAATCTGTTCTCCACCCATCCTCCCTTAGAAGAGCGGATTGCTCGCCTGAGGGGAACGAAGCCCGCGTTGTGGGAGGAAGCGGGTGAAGATAGAGGAAAAAGGGAAGCCGAAGCGAACTGGCGGAGACTTTCAAAATAGTCCTCCACTGGCTTCAGGGGATTTCCAAGAACACGGACGATGGAAAAGGCGGTCACCAAGGGACCGCCTTTTCTTGCACAGGGCATTCGTGGGGCGTTTTTTCTCTTCTTGTTTTCCTCCAAAGGGGAAAAGGACAGGTATGGGCGGCCGCAGTTATTCATTGCCCCGGACTACTGACGTGTGCTAAGAGGCAAAGATAGAAAAGTGGTGTATCACCATTGAAACCGGTGCTTAAATGGGGCCACGCCGATGGGAGGCATTGATTTGGGGTCCTGTTTGTTAAGATCGCTTCTTTTAAGGGTTTTGCCATGAGAAGATGTTGGCTTGCATTCATCTTGTCGGTATGTTTCTGGCCGATGCTGGCCGTAGGCGCCGAGCAACCCGTCGCGGGCGGCACACTCATCTGGGGACGGGGTGGTGACTCTGTTACTCTAGACCTTTCCCAGGCCAGCGACGTAAGGTCGATCGAAGCCGGCATTCAAATCTTTGAAAATTTGGTTGTCTTTGGAAGGGACTCCATGGATGTTGAGCCCCAATTGGCCGAGTCGTGGAACGTTTCGGATGATGGTTTAACCTGGACCTTCAAGCTCCGCAAAGGGGTTAAATTCCATGATGGTACGGCTTTCAACGCTCAGGCCGTTTACGACTCCTTTGCGCGGATCATCGACAAGAACCACCCCTTTTACGGATACGGTAAATGGAAGTACCCGAGCCTCTCGTTGGACCAGGTTGGTGAGATTAAGATCATAGATGACTACACCGTGGCTGTGATGACCAAGAAACCTTATGCGCCGTTGCTCAACAACCTGGCGCTATGGCTTTGTCCCATTGTCTCACCCATGGCCATGGCCGAGTACAAGGACCAGATCGGGCGCAACCCGGTAGGAACCGGGCCATTCAGGTTCGTTAAGTGGATTAAGGACGACCAAATTATCCTGGAGCGCAACGAGAATTACTGGGGAGAAAAGGCCAAGGTGGATGAAATCGTTCTGAAAGTGATTCCTGATCCCTCAGCGCGACTGATGGCGCTCCAGTCAAGCGCTGTCGATATCGCCGACCTGGACGCCAGCTCTGTGAATCTGGCCAAGAAAAATCCAAACCTGGCGGTGATAGAGCGGCCCAGCGTTAACGTGGCTTACTTGGCCCTGAACGTGGAAAAGCCGACCCTCAAGGATGTGCGGGTTCGCAGGGCGATCAATCACGCGATTGACAAGGAAACGTTGATTGAGACCATCTTCCATGGTTTGGCCGTTCCGGCCAAAAATCCCTTTGCCCCTTCCATCTGGGGCTACAATGACGCCATTGAACCTTACGAATACAACCCGGACAAGGCCAAGAAGCTTCTGGCTGAGGCCGATTTTGATAAAGACACAGAACTTGAACTCTGGGCCATGCCCGTTTCCCGGGCCTACATGCCGAAACCCGGCAAAGCGGCGGAATCGATTCAAGCCTATTTGGCTGCGGTAGGCATCAAGGCCAAGATCGTTAAGCATGACTGGGGAACCTATCTCAGCAAAACAGCCAATGGGGAGCATGACATGTGCATGCTCGGCTGGCTGGGCGGCAATGCGGACCCTGACAATTTTCTCTACGGCCTCCTCTCTGCCGACAAAGCGAAGACGCCTGGTGCAGCAAATGTGGCTTTGTGGAAGAATGCGGCGTTCACGGAGCTGTGTCTCAGAGCCCAGAGAACCTTTGACGGAGCTGAGAGAACGAAGCTTTATCTCAAAGCACAAGAAATTTTTCACCGAGAGGCCCCCTGGGTCCCCTTGGTCCACTCCATGATCGTGCGAAGTTATAACAAACGCCTCCATGACGTGCCGCTTCGGCCGAATGGGCTGAACTCATTCGAAATGGTTTGGAAGGAAAAGTGAAACTCCCCGCCCTTATCCATCCTCCGCAATAGCGTAAGGTCCCCTTAGAAAGCCGGCCCGCCTTTGAGCCCAACCGGGCCTCTGTAAATCCCACCGAAGTCCTACGATTCATAAATTCGTTAACGAATTTATTCCCTCAGGACTTAGTGCTGAGGGAGCAAATCCTTCGTATTGGCTTGAGAGAGAATACGTGGCCGTATTTGCGAATCGAAGCACTAAGCTATTACAGGATCGCTGTGTCCGGTTTCCATCCGAATCCTGATCTGTTTACACCCCGTAAAGAATCTCGACAACCGGCTGTTTCCAGAGCCGCCGATTCGCCTGCCAGAAAGGCAAATAGAACTAAATTTCAATGGGTTGTAGCCAATGACCTTCCGCTGATTTTGGCATGCGGCTTGCACAGTCCTGGATTGAGATTTGGGTGTTCCACAGCTTTTGGCCCGGTAAGGATGTGAAAATGGGCGTGTGTTGAGATGCTTTACTCTATTCGATCTAAATTCATTGCCGGTCTTTTGGGTGTAACCTTCCTGGTCGGGGCGGTATCGCTCGTCGTAGGAAGCGAACTCCTCGAGAGGGCCGTTCTCAGCGAAGCAAAAAACCGGGTGCACTTAGATCTCAATGCAGCCCGTGAAATCTTCTTGAACCGGATACAAACGGTGGAGATCTCTCTCCATATTACCACCCTCGGAATTGGATTCATCTCTGCGGTTGAGGAAAGACAGGTATCCGAGCTCCTGCCGCGACTCCAGCGCATGTCTCGCTACGCAGGGCTCGACTTGGCAGGCATTGTGACCGAAAAAGGGGAGATTATCTGCAGGATCGGTCCGGATCCTATTCCGAAGGGCAAGGACCGTCAGAGAAATCCCATAGCAGAACTGGCTCTCAAAGAACAGGCTTCCATTTCCGGGCCCATTTCACTGAGCGAGGCCTTTCTCTTCGACGAAAATCCAGAATTGGCCGTAAGGGCTAGGATTACTCTGGTCCCCACGCCGGCAACAAAACAGAAGACCGAAAAAATGACGACTTCAGGAATGGCCATCGCCTCGGCTGTGCCGGTCGTCGATGACGGCGCATGCGTGGGCGTCCTCTATGGAGGGATTCTCCTGAGCCGAGACAACGCGCTTGTGGATACGTTTAAGGAAACCGTTTTTCATGGGGAAGCATACAGAGGCCGCACTGTAGGACGGACCAGCATTTTTCTGGATGACGTGAGGATAGCAACGAACGTGCTCACCGAGGAAGGGATAAGGAGTATTGGCACGCGAGTTTCGGAAGAGGTGCGGCACCAAGTTCTCGACAAGGGTGAAGCGTGGACACAGCGCGCCCAGGTTATCGATGAGTGGTATATCACGGCATACGAACCCATTAGGGACATGATAGGCCGGAGAATCGGGATCCTTGGTGTGGGGGTCTTGGAGGAAAAATACAGCCACATGCGATGGAAGGCCCTTTCCATCTTCATTCTCATCACGCTGGCGGGCATGACAGTAGCCATCATTTTAGGACTCTTCGTGGCAGGCAAAATCATGGACCCTGTGCGAAGGCTTATCAAGGCGAGCCAGCAAGTAACGGAGGGCAGTCTCAAGCCGGATATCGGTCCCATCTCCGATGGGGAAATTGGGGTCCTACAGAACACCTTCAAAGAGATGGTGGAGGCCATGGGGCGGAGGCGAGCAGAAAGCCAGAACAGGCTCATGATGTCGGAAAAACAGGCCAGTGTTGGAAGACTCGCCGCAGGAGTTGCTCACGAGATCAACAATCCTCTGACCGGGGTTTTGACTTACACCCACATGTTGCTGCGGCGTAAAGATTTGCCCGATGATATCCGGGCTGATCTTCAGACCATTGCCGAGGCAACAGACCGGGTGAGGAAGATCGTCAAAGGGCTCCTCCCTTGTGAGGGGGGTGAGCATAGAATTCGTGCCGGGAGAGAATCTCCCCATGGTGAACATGGACCGCAACCAGTTCCAGAGCGTGCTCATGAATATGCTGCTCAATGCCCTGGACGCGACCGAAGCAGGAGACAAAATAACGGTTTCCACACGGAACAAGGAATCACCAAATGAAGCGGGGCAGCAAGGTATTGAGATAACCATTGCCGACACAGGGTGCGGCATAGCGCAGGAGCACCTCGGCAAACTCTTTGATCCCTTTTTCACCACCAAAGAGGTGGGACATGGGACGGGACTGGGCCTGGCCGTTTCTCTCGGGATCGTGCAGAGACACGGCGGCACGATCAAGGTGACCAGCCAGCCCGGCAAAGGAAGTGCCTTCACCATATGGGTTCCTCGGGAAGGGCGGGCTAAATAAAATGAAGATACTCATCGTAGACGACCAAAAAATTGTGCTGGATAGTTGCAAGCGGATTCTCGAGGAAGACGGTTTTGCAGTAATCCTGGCCACATCCGCTGATGAGGCCGTGGAATGGATCAAAACCGAGATGTTCTCCCTCATATTGGTGGATATCAAGATGCCCGGACGGGACGGTATGTCTCTTATGCGGCAAGTCAAGGAAAAGTGGCCCCACATTCCGATCATTGTGATGAGCGGGTACTCAGAAATGGATGCGGCCACATTTATTGCCAAACCTTTTACGCCGGATGAACTGCTGGATGCCGTTTGCCAGGTCATCCAGAGGGAGGGGTGTGATGACAGAGAAAAAAGCTCTCGTGATTGACGATGAACAGATTGTCTTGGATAGTGTCAAGAGGATTCTTGACGATGGACACTATGAGGTAGAAACAACGCTGAGCGGCAGGCAGGGGCTTGAGTGGGCTCTTCAAAAGAGCTATGACGTGGTGCTCACCGATGTCCGTATGCCCGATATCGGGGGGATGCTTGTCCTCAGAGACATCAAGCGGGCCAAGCCGGCGCTACCTGTGTTGATTATCACTGGCTATGCAACCGTCCGTTCGGCGGTGCAGGCCATGAAACTGGGGGCTTCCGAATACATAGAAAAACCCTTTACCCCGGAAGAGCTCCTCAAGGCTGTAAAGCTGGCCATCAAGGCCGCCGCCTCACGGCCCCCGGAGGAACAAGCCCTCATTCACAAGGAAGAAATCATCGAGGTTCTGGAGCGGGCTGCCTCGGATGGTGAATTCGTCCACAATTTGCTGCACCACTGGGCGGATGCCCTTGAAGGGTATGATCTTACGGGCCCAGAAAAGCTGGCTTTGCTCACCGGTGACATTGAATGGATCGAGGATCATGCGGGACCCCTCACGCCCAGGCAAAGACGTTGGCTTGAGAGGCCGTTGAGCGCTGATATGTTGAGGACTTATGGTTGGTAAGTCCAGAAATGGCCCTTTTCCGCAATCTCAGCGCCAATCTGCGGAATTGCTTGTGCGGCGTACGACTTGTACGCCTCCTCGCAATCCCTTGATTTCCTCGCTCTTGCGAAAAATTGCTCATTTCTGAATTGGAAAGTTGACCCAGTGCCCATCCTTGCAAATTTTCATTTCTGGATGGGTGCAAGTTAAGGAGGGCATTTCATGGTTGATAGAATGTTGGTCATCGACGATGACAAGACGGTTCTGGATTCCTGCCAAAAGATTTTTGTGTCCGAAGGCTATGACGTCGTGGTCACGGCGGACCCCCAAGAGGGTCTCAAACTTGCTTCAGACAAGGCCTTTGACGTCATTCTGGTCGATTGGAAGATGCCCGGTTTTGATGGTCTGGATGTGGTTGAGGAACTCGACCGACGGTCCCCGGAATCCGCCACGGTGATGATCAGCGGCTACCCGGCCCTGGAACGGGCCACGGAGGCGATGAAGCGCGGGGCCATGGATTATGTTCCCAAGCCCTTTACGCCTGAAGAAATTATTCAAACCGTCAAGAAGGCCCTGCGACACAAGGTGACCACCGAAAAGAAGGCCTTGGGGCGGGTTGAAAAGATGATCAAGGATTGGCAATTTCCTACCGGGACTGTCGAGGATAAGCCTCCCAAAACCATTGCAGAGACAGTGGCCTCCACGGTGGGGGTCGGCAAAGCCACCTCCCCTTGGGTCACTGTTTTTATCCTGGGGATTTTGGCAGGCGCCTATATCGGCTTTGGGGGTTTGCTGTCTACAAGCGTGACTTTCGATACCGGTGCGGCGCTGGGCATCGGCTTCAAGAAGTTTTTGGCAGGGTCGGTCTTCAGTGTGGGCCTGATACTCGTGGTCATCGCAGGTGCGGAACTCTTTACCGGCAATAATCTCATGATTTCCAGTGTGATGACTAAAGACATCGGCTTTGGTGCCATGGTCAAAAGATGGGGTCTCGTCTATTCGGCCAACTTCATAGGTTCTATTGTGCTGGCTTTGATTTTCTATTTGAGCGGCCTGTGGACGGCCGGCGGCGGTGCGATGGGAACGGCTGCCGTGGGTATCGCCTATGGAAAGGTGCATCTGAGTTTTATTGAGGCCCTGGTACGTGCCATAGGCTGCAACTGGCTCGTATGCCTTGCTGTGTGGATGGCTCTGGCCGCTCGTCAAATCATCAGCAAGATTTGGGCCATCTATTTTCCCATCATGGCTTTTGTGGCCATCGGCTTTGAGCACTGTGTGGCCAACATGTATTTTATCCCAGCCGGTATTTTCCTGCACAATTGGGCCGGGATAGCCGGACCGACCGCGTTCGACCCTGCATCGCTCGGTTGGGGAAGCTTTATCTGGCGAAATTTGTTGCCTGTGACAATCGGCAATATTATCGGCGGTGCCGTATTCGTGGGGATGAGCTACTGGAGTGCTTATCTGAGAGCCCCGGCCAGAACCGCCTAGCTTCTTGAACACGAGACCTTCTCTCGTGGGTGGTTTTGAAAGCCTCGCCGACACGGGCATGGCGCGAACTCAAGGGGGCATGATCGTTTTTCACCAGTACCGAGGCTCCCGGCCTGGGCATTCCCCTTCGAACCTGTGCTTCACCAATTGGTGGGCCCGCTGGACACAGGGGGTATCCAAGAGAACTGATGCCCCTCTGTGAAACAAGCCAAAGGTCGCGAGTGTGCAGGGGAGCTTTTCTTTCGTTCTAAGGCTCCCGGGCTGGTCTTTTCTGCCACTTAGCTGTGGGGGAGTTTTGCCCCCTCCGCATTCCACCCTTCGGGGTGTCTGCGGTTTCCCCCACAGCTAAGTGGCGAAAAGACAGCGCCCCCTCCCACCAGTCACTTCAGAAAAGCTCTCCTGCACCTCGGCTGCGGCTCGGAGTTGCCGTCCGAACCTTGTGTCAAGTAGAAGGTATGTGACATGCTCAGCTTTCTAAAGGGATTGGTAGCCTGTCCGACAGCCCGCAATACCTGCCCCTTTCAGCCTTCGTAGCCACTGAGGCGAAGTGGGCCAAGGGAGAGGGGGTTCTTGGGCAAGGTCTTAAGGGGGATTCGGAGGTCAAAGAATCAAGCAGCTATTCACGGTGTCAAGACAGGTGAAGACCGGAGAATAGCCAGCTGCCGCTCTGTTCGATTTTTTTCTTTATGGCCAGAACATATCGCGGCCGAACACCGTCTTTCCATCGCGGATAGCCCCCAAGCCAGACGTATTCGATCAGATCCCCAAAGACGGCTTTGCTAAAAAGTAACTCTCCTATGGATATTGTCCCGTTTGCAGGGTCCAGCCTAAGGGGAACCAGTCTTTTTTCAGCATAGCCTTCTATGACGGCGGTGACCAGAGAACGGTTCTGAGAGCCGTCCGGCTTCTGTTTGAAGTCCGCCTCTCTTTGAGGAAAGGGGAAGTGGATCGCCGATATCGTCTCGACGATCAATAGCGTAGGCTTCCCAAGACGTCTCATAAGGATGCTCCGGGGTGTTGTCAGCAAGGAGGCCTAAGTTTTGACAGAAGTGGTGGGCAAAAAGAAAATAGTGGTCGAGGAGGAGGAGGTCTGTATCGATGTTGAAAAAACCAAAGGCGATAAGGCCTCGATTTATGGACTGAAAAGCTAAAGGCATGGATTTGGGCGCTCAAAAAAGAAAGGTGTGGGATTTGACAGAAAGGCCATGACTCTATATATTAAAAGATTACGGCTTCACGTGATTTCTTGGGGAAACCAAGCCCTTAAGATAGTTTGAAAAAATCCTCCCAGACTGCAGGGAGAAAGAAGATCTTACATTGAGGAGTGAACAAATGCACGCAGAAAATTCGCTGAACCGCTTTACCGGGGCCTCACAATACGTTTTGGACGAGGAACTGGCGGAGATCGTCAACATTTCCATGGCCCTGGAGATGCCCCTTCTTCTCAAGGGAGAACCGGGAACGGGAAAGACAATGCTGGCCCATGCCATTGCTGAAGCCCTGGATATGAGGCTCATTGTGCTGAACGTGAAATCGAGCATGAAACTCGTGGAGGCCTTGTATCAGTATGACACCCTGACTCGCCTCAACGACAGTCGGTTTGGAGACTCCGCAAGGGATGTCAGCAATATCGAGGAATACATCCGAATGGGGAAAATCGGACAGTCCTTCGTCTCCGATGAGCGGGTCGTTCTCCTCATCGACGAAATAGACAAAGCGGACAGCGATTTTCAGGATGACATGCTCGATGTTCTGGATCAGATGGAGTTCGACATCATTGAGATCGACAAAACCATCAGGGCAAAACAGAGGCCCGTCATCGTCATTACCTCAAATGCCAAGAAAGACCTTTCTGATCCTTTCCTCGGCCGTTGCAATTTCCATCACATTGCTTTTCCAGACCCTGATATGATGAGGAGGATCGTGTCCGTTCACTTCCCTGATATCAGCAAGGATATCCTGGACAGTTCTGTGAAGGCCTTTTATCGCTTGAGGGACATTCGGGGCATCGAGAAAAAACCCGCCACCCGGGAGCTGATCAACTGGATCCGGGCGTTGAGAGCCGATCCGGACTTCAAGGTGAAGGATTTGATCAAAGGGGACGTGCCTTATCTGGGGGTCCTGTTCAAGAAGAGCCCCGACTATGCGATCGCCCAAAATGCCGTCAGCCGCTTCAGGTTGTAGAAGCTGGATGCCGATTCGTGCTGTTCTCGAGGATATGAGAACGAGATTTCCGGGTTTGTGCATCGGCGGGTATACGCGTTCCGCGAATGGGTAAAGATGTTTACGGATTTCTTTTATACATTGAAAAATGTGGGCATCCCGGTGTCGCCCACCTCCTTCCTCAGGCTGCAAAAGGCCTTGAGCATGGGCCTCATCAACTCCATCGGTGATTTTTACACCGCGGCCCGATCCATCCTGGTCAAAAGCGAGCGATACTTCGACCTCTACGATCAGGTCTTTGCCCATCATTTTGAGGGCGCTGAGCTGAAAGATCCGGATGAACTGGAACTTACAGAGGTGGCCCGGGCCTTGTTGCAGGAGTGGTTGAGGGACCCTGCGGAACTGGCCAGAGCACTCGGGGCGGACGAGGAGGAGCTGTCCAAACTGAGCCCTGAGGAGCTCATTCAGTACTTTCTTGATCGGCTCAAAGAGCAGACCGAGGCCCACCATGGCGGCAGCAAATGGATCGGCACAGGGGGAACGTCTCCGGTGGGTCACTCAGGCTATCATCCAGGCGGCATGAGAGTCGGCGGGGTATCGAGAAACAAGTCGGCCGTTAAGGTGGCGATGGATCGGAGATACAAGGACTATTCCCAAGAGGGCCCTTTGACACCGTCGCAGATGGGAGAGGCCCTGAAACGGTTGAGAAACCTCGTTCCTGTGGGACCCAAAGATGTGATCAATATCGATGAGACGATCTATGAGACCATGAAAAACGCAGGGGAGATCGAAATTGTGTTTGACCGGAGCCTGAAAGACCGGCTTAAAGTGATCCTCGCCATTGACAATGGCGGATGGTCCATGGACCCCTACATTGACATGGTTCAAACTCTATTCAACTACGCAAGAGCCCAGTTTAAGGATCTCAAGACCTTTTTCTTTCATAACTCCATCTACGATAACCTATGGGAAGATCCTCCCAGGCGGCGCAAGCCTTTTCCCGTAGACGAGCTTGTGCGCTTGGACCCTGAAACGCGATTTATCGTCGTTGGGGACGCCAGCATGGCCCCCTACGAGCTCATGGCCACGGATGGCTCTATTCATATCGAGGAGCGATCGGGAAAGCCGAGCTACGAGAGGCTCAAGTTCATTGCCAATACTTTTCCCCATGCTGTGTGGATTAACCCCAAAATGGAAATGGAATGGCCCTACACGCGGACCATTCAAATCATCCGAGAAATATTTCCCATGTTCGAGTTGACCTTGGACGGGCTGGAAAAGTCCGTTGCGTTCATGGTGGGCAAGAACTGATTGCAATCCCTTTCACCAACAAAATCGTGAAACGATTTTATGACTTGACTGTCTATCCATTTGTGATAGTTTTCCGTCCATACTCCCCCAAATAGTGATTCCGCGGCTAAATCCATGAAAGATTTTCACCGTCCTTTTTCGTGTTTTGAGACGCTGAGAAGACCGGTTCGGGAGAGTTCCGCTTCAACAAGTGAACGAAGGCGCCACTCTAGAAGAACCTGTTTCATGGCCGTGGACTTTGTCATCGAAGATCGGGTCTACAGGGATTTTGTGAGAAATATCAGCGACGGTGGGGTGTTCATCGACACGCGTGGGGCATTCTTTGTCGGGCAAGAAGTCTCTCTGGCTTTGCCATTTCCTGTTTCCCTGAAAAGAATTACCGGAAAAGTCGCTTGGGTCGGCCCGGACGGAATCGGGGTTAAGTTTCTCGTTATTGCTCCGGACGGCACAGGCGTTCGAACAGAAACCGCTCACCAAAAGGCCAACGAGAATAGGAGGGAGCTCAGAAAGATGGGAAAAATCAAGAAGAAAAAAGTTCGTTGGGAGGCTTCGGCCAGCGATGATGTGGCAAAGTACAAACTGTATTGGTCTAAATATGGGGAAGTCAATTACGATTCGGAATCCGCGGAAATCGGGGAAGTGACAGAGCTTGTTCTTCCAGACGATGTGCCTTCCTTTCCGCTGATCGCGGGTGACATCTACCTGGGCATCAGTGCGATCAACGATGCGGGAAATGAATCTGACATGACGAAGCTTTCGGCATACTTCAATTTCGTCGTTCCGGAACCACCACAGAACCTCGAGGTTGAAGACGTGTAGAGGTTCGAATCGTCCATCTTCGTGGTAGCCGTCGTTTCAATATTGCAGACTCGGTGCTCGCGGGCCTCCCACCTTTTGCCTGACACGGGGGTGCGGCCTTCTCGAACACGCCGATGTCGCTTATGGGCCAAGCTGGGTGGGGTGCACCCGAACCCTCACCTTTTGCGTTAACCCTGTGTTCGTGGGCCGGTGGTCAGAGGCGACCCCCTGAATCAACGAGGTTTTCGAGTCCTTGCCGGTCCAGTAACCGAATCCTTGGCCCAGCAGACTCAATGAGCCCCTGGGCCGACATTTTGCCGAGAATTCGCGAGAGGGTCTCCGGGATTGTGCCGAGAAGGCTGGCGAGTTGGCCTTTGGTGATGGTCAACTCCAGGACAGCGGATCCTCTCTTTTGCTCACTCAGGTAGAGCAGATAAGCAGCCAGGCGGCCAGGGACTTCCTTTAAAGAGAGATCATCGATCAGGGCTGTGAACCTGCGAAGTCTCCTCGATAAAATGGCCAGCATATTCAGAGCAAGGAAAGGATTCTTTTTGATCAAAGCCACGAAGGATGTTCTTGGAAAGAAAAAGAGTTGGCTTTCTGCCATGGCTTCCGCACTGGCCGGAAAATGGCGGCCCTCAAAAACAGGCACTTCCCCAAAGGGTTCCCCAGGCCCGAAAATGTGGAGAATTTGTTCCTTGCCTTCAGCAGACAGCTTGAATATTTTCACCCGTCCTGAAATGACCACATAGAATCCCGTCCCAGCGTCTCCCTCCATGAATATGGTTTGTCCTCGACTGAAAACGTGATCCACCTTGATCGCGGCCAGATCCTGGAGCTGATTCTGTGGGAGACCTTCAAACAGAGGAAGAGCGCCTATTTGTTCGACAATGTCCATGGCATCACAATGGAAAAATCAGTCTCCCTCAGCCGTTCACCAGTCTGACCAGCGTGGAATCGGGAAAGTAATCGATGATATTGAGGCAGCCATAGTCCTGGTGAAGATTTAACATGCGGGCAAGGTCAAGGCCCAGGGCGTCGCACAGGATGACCCGATTGACGGCCCCGTGGCCGACTACGAGAATATCGTTGCCGTTTTGCTCTTCTAGGATTTCGCGATAGCAGGGCATGATTCTCCTGGAAAGCTGCGCCAAAGTCTCCCCGTTTCCGGGTACGCGGAAGTTGATGAGGTCTTGCTTGCGCTTTTCCATTTCTTCTGGAAATTGTTCACGGATTTCCGTCAAGGTCATGCCCTCCCAGCTTCCGAAATAGACTTCGCGAAGCTCAGGCAGGACGTGAAGGGGCACGTTATGGTGGCGGGCAATGATTCGGGCGCCCACAGCCGATCTTTTCAGGTCACTGCAATAGATGGCGTTGATATGGGCAAGTCGCAGTTTTTCAGCGAGATGCTCTGTTTGGATAAGCCCCACTTCCGTCAGGTCCACATCCGTGTGGCCGTATACAGGGAAGTGCTCATAACCCATGACCTGGCCATGTCTCACCAAGTAGACTCGATTAACGCGGTTCATGGAGGGGATCATAGGAAGTCAGCCGACCAATGTCAACATCCCATCCCTCTCCCCCGTTTTCGGGGGAGAGGGGAAGGGAGAGGTATTTGGGCTTTATATCACGAGCCGAATATTGTATAAGCTCGGACAGAGGTTTTAGAGTCGATCAGGCTCAGCCAGCTTCGGCGGCGCTGGAGGCAAGCACGGTTCACCACAGAGTCACGGAGGGCACGGAGAGGAAGGCCCAATTTTTTCGTCTATCGGGAGATCCGCCGTCGCTGAAGCTTTGGCGAGACAATTACCGATAGACGAAAACGACCTCTCCAATGAGGTTCGTGACACAGACGTTTTCTATAAAGCTATTCCAGAAGATGTGAGTCAAATGGCCTGTAGACCTCAATCGAAGCATCGATAGCCTGAAAGGATAGGTGTCCTTAAGACATGATAGCCCGACGCATGGTAATTTTAGGATAGCATATTTTTGTTTGTCGGTATCTCCCGACAAACAAAAAATTATCTCTGTGGCCTCCGAGCCTCTGTGGTGAAAAGCTTATTTTGCACTGGTGTGGTCAATCATGGAGACAAAGGACTGCTTTGGCATTCTGGACAGGGTTTTTCCCATGGGAGAGGGGGGACTCAGAGAAGTGCCTTCCGAGTGCATGGGGTGCCCGGAAAAAACCGAATGCCTGCGACGGGCCATGTCAACACAGCAGGGGCTGGAGTTGAAAGGAGAAATGCTTGATCGGGCTGCTGCCGCCGGCCTGGTAAGCAGGCTGCAAAGATGGTCCCGGAAAAAGACCCTCAGCCGTCTCATCAAGGAGGAGAAAGGGAAGCGTCAATGACGGTCGAGATTACCTGCCCCAACTGTAACCTGACCAAAAGGATAGCGCGAGAGAAGATCCCACCCGGCGTCCGCCGGGCCACCTGCCCCAGATGCAATCATCGTTTTGAGTTTGTCCTTCCAGAGGACTTTGAAAACGCCATCTCGGAGAAGGGGCCTGGACCCGGAGCAAGGCGGGCACCACCCCCATGGGAAGATCGTGCGACATTCGGGACAGGGCATGCCATTCTCCAGACTTTGAAGTCCGTGCTTTTCTCTCCCATATCCTTTTTTAGGCGGGCGGACACGCACGGGGGTATGAGAGAACCCTTCGCTTTTGGACTTCTCATCGGTTCCATCGGCATGATGGTTGAGGTTTTCTGGCAATTCGTGATGATGGGGGAAAGCCTATCCTCAATGAGCGAGGGCCTTTTCGGGCCTGTGGCGATCGGTTTGCTGTTCCTGGGAGGCATGATCCTTTGCCCTGTTTTCGTGGCGCTCATCCTATTCCTGGCGAGTGTCATAGCGCACTTGTGTTTAATGGTCATGAGAGGGGCGACCCATGGTTTTGAAGCCACTTTCAGGGTGATGGCCTATTCACAGGGAACCCATGTCTGGGGTTTGATTCCCTTTGTGGGCGGCGCCATTGGTGGGATTTGGCTTCTTGTGGTGCAGGTCATCGGACTCAGGGAGATCCATGAAACCTCCTATTTGAGGGTTGTTATCGCCCTGCTTATTCCGTTTGCCTTCTCTATTTTCGTATTCATGGCTGTCTTGATTGCTTTGATGAATTTCGATTAACATGAAAACATTGACCAGCCGGTTTTTAAACAGGAAGGACCTATCTTGATAGCAGCTACTGAATATGAAAAAGTTCTCAATCCAGCGCAATTAAGCGCTGTGATGACCCTTGAAGGGCCCTTGCTGGTGATTGCTGGCGCAGGAAGCGGGAAAACCAGGACACTGGTCTACCGAGTAGCACGGCTTGTAGAGACAGGGATTTTCCCTGAGAACATTTTGCTCCTCACTTTTACGAGGAAGGCGGCCGGAGAGATGTTGGAAAGAGCGACCGGACTCGCTGATGAGCGATGCCGGAATGTCTCGGGCGGCACCTTCCACTCTTTGGCCCACAAGGTGCTTCGTCAATATGCCCATGTGTTGGGGTTTGATCGCGATTTTACCATTCTAGACCGGGCAGACATGGAAGAGGTTCTCCAGTCCTTGGTTCAAGAGATGCAAGTTGAAAGGGGGTCTATAAGGTTTCCCAGACGTTCCACATTGGCCAACATCCTGAGCAAGGCTGCGAACCTGGAAAGATCTGTAGAGGGCCTGATGGAAGATGAATATGCCCAGTTTCTGGAATATGTTCCCCACGTCAAAAGGCTCGGAGGGCTCTACAGAGACTACAAAAAAGAGAATCAACTCATGGATTATGACGACTTGATTCTTTTCTTCAGGGAGATTCTCGCTGATAACGAGGAAATCCGCCAGCACCTCAGTGATCAGTACCGCTTCATCATGGTGGACGAATACCAAGACACCAATGCCATCCAGGCTGACATCGTGAAATGGTTGGCCGACAGACACCGCAATATTATGGTTGTGGGCGATGACTCGCAGTCCATCTATTCCTTCCGGGGTGCCAATTACAGAAACATGTTTGACTTCCCTCAGCACTTTCCTGAAACGAAGATTATCAAGCTGGAAGAGAATTACAGGTCCACCCAGCCGATCCTCAATTTTACCAACGCACTGATGGACCAGGCTTCCGAAAAGTACACGAAATGCCTCTTTACCAGGAGAGGCGCTGGCGAGGTGCCGAGGGTTGTCGATACCCGGACCGAACCGGAACAGGCCATGTTCATTTGTCGGTACATCAAAGACCAGTTGAGCCAGGGCCGTTCCATCAGGGACTTTGTCATCCTATTCAGAGCGGGCCACCACTCCTTTGAGCTGGAAGTGGAATTGGCTCGCCAGGGCGTTCCCTTTGTCAAGTACGGCGGATTCAAGTTCGTGGAGTCGGCCCACATCAAAGACCTCTTGGCTCACCTCAGAGTCGTGGTGAACAGAGGAGACAGCATTAGCTGGGGACGTATTCTGAGGATGGTAAAAAACATCGGACAAGGCAAAAGTCAGGCGATCATCAACTGGATGAGGGAGAACAATCCTGTCCCGTGGCAGGTGGCCGAATGGCCTGGGGCGGGCAAGGGGGATGCAGGCCTAAAGAAACTTGCCCGCCTGCTCGAGCGCTTGTCTGTGAGGGGTGGGTCCCCGAAAAGGGCGGTCGAGTTGACCATGGAATACTATGAACCCATTCTCAAAGAACGATTTGATGATTTTCCACGGCGGGGAAAGGACCTGGAACAGCTCATTCCCATGGCCAGTCGGTATAAGAAGTTGAGGCCCTTTTTGGACGATCTCATTCTGGAGCCCCCAAGCAGTCTCGCCGATGTAGATCCGGAGTACCGCAAAGATCGACTGACACTGTCCACCGTCCATTCAGCAAAGGGACTTGAGTGGCGGGCTGTGTTTGTTATCTGGGTGATGGAAGGGTACTTCCCTTCCGCAAAGGCTAATGCCAACGTGGATGCTATGGAAGAGGAGCGACGTCTCATGTACGTGGCGGCCACAAGAGCGAAGGACCATCTCTTTCTTTGTTATCCGAGTCAGGAGGCATATCGTACCTGGTATGCCTCGGGCGGATATCAGAGATCCTACCACAACGGACTTTCCGCTTTTATCCAAGCGTTGCCGGAAGGGGTGATGGAGCTCGGTTTTTCCGAGAGCGCGTACAGCAGGAGCGTGGCGCCATACGCTGTTAAAGGCGCCGACCTAGAGGATCATGACGATAACACGCCGTCTGATCTTCGGGCCGGCGACAGAGTCGAGCATCCGGCCTTTGGTCAGGGGGTTGTCTCAAAAACTATGGGCCAAGAAAAGGTGGAGGTCCTTTTTAGAAACTTCGGCCGCAAACTCCTCCATCTTGGCTATACAAGCCTCCAGAAGGTGTGATAGATCGAATCATAGGAAATCTTTTCTATTGGGGCAGTTCAAATTTCAAAGGCTTGGGGTCTGCTGGAGTAACCCGTTTTGGAGTTTTGGAGTAGCGGAGTATTGGAGTGTTGGAAAAAGCCAAAGCCCGAGATGCAGCCTGAATTAGTCCTTTCATTACTCCATTACTCCATCACTCCATTACTCCAGCATCCGTTAAAGACTCCAGAAGCCCCCTCTGGGAGCGGCCCAAAGCCGGGGCCACAGGGGGCCCGGATTCTTTGGTGACGAGTGAAGAGAGATGGGATCAGCGAAGAGGAGACAGGTGTCGTATGAAAATGCAATCCAGGCCCTTTACAGTTTGCAAAAATACGGCATTAAGTTCGGCCTCTCCAAAACATCCAACCTCTTGAAGTCTTTCGGAAACCCTCATGACGGTCAAACCTATGTCCACATAGCAGGGACCAACGGTAAAGGCTCCGTGGCAGCCATTGTCGAAGCCATACTCATGAGAGCGGGCCTCAAAGTCGGCCTTTATTCCTCTCCCCATTTGGTAAGGTTCACCGAGCGCTTTCGCATCAACGGAGAAGAGATGCCCCCTGAAACGGCGGCGGCTGTTGCTGGGGAAGTGATGGCGCTGATAGATTCGAAGTCCCCCCCGACTTTCTTTGAAGTGGTCACGGCAATGGCTCTGATCTATTTTGCGAGGGAAGGGACGGACATCGCTATCATGGAAGTGGGAATGGGTGGCCGCCTTGACGCCACCAATGTGATAAAGCCAAGGGTAACGGTTATTACCAACATTTCCCTGGAACACCAATTTTTCCTGGGTCGCCGTTTATCCGATATTGCCAAAGAGAAAGGGGGCATCATCAAGCCGGGTGTGGATCTCGTAACGGGTGCGACCCAACCGCAGGTCGTCCGCGTGTTGAAGGCCACCTGTGAGGAGAGACGAGCGCCCCTTTGGCTTCTAGGAAGGGATGTCCGGTACCGCACGAATAACTCGAGGCTAAGCTATTACGGTCTTGACAAGAATTACGGGGCTCTTGAAGTGGGGCTTTTAGGAAGACATCAACACCGTAACGCCGCCCTGGCCTTGGCGGTCATAGAACTTTTGAAAAGAAGAGGGTTCTCATGCTCTGAGAAAGAGATCCGTGAAGGACTGAGGCATCCCAAGTGGCCTGGACGAATGCACGTCATTGGAAAAGACCCTTTCGTGCTTCTGGATGGGGCCCACAATCCTGCGGCCATGAAGCATCTTGCCGATTCGGTGAAGCAAAAGTTCCCGTACCGGCGTCTCATTGTGGTCTTGGGTGTTATGGGGGACAAGGATATTCGGAAGATGCTACGAAACATCGTGCCTTTGGCGGACTACGTCATCTATACGCGGCCGGAATACCACAGGGCAGCCAGCCCTGAAGCCTTGATCCAAGAAGCCGCTGCCTTTGGAAAACCAGGAGAAATCCAACCGGCCGTTTCTCAGGCGCTTTGCAAAGCAAATGAAATCGCCGAGCCTGCGGATATGATTCTTGTAACAGGGTCTCTTTTTACGGTTGGGGAAGCATTGAGCTTTGTCGATCCGGATACATTCAGACCGGACGAGGTTCGGCAAGTGATCCCCTAGCAGGGGCTTGCCGACGAAAGGGGTCAACCTGTCCTAACGCATTGGGTGGAGGCGTGCCATAGCACCGAGGAGCCTGAAAATAAGCGTTTGCCTGGTTTCGATTGTGTTCCTGGTCGTATCTTTCACTGTGACAGCCTCAATGGCCATGGATCGGTCCTTAAAGGATAGGGTGCTGGGGGATGAGGAGACACAATGGGAAATTACGGCGACAAAGATGGGTTACGATGAAAAGAAAGGGCTCTACATTGCTGAAGGGGGCGTGGTCATTTCAAGAGCGGGGCAGGTCCTTTCTGCTGAAAAGGCCAAGTACAACGAAAAGACGGGGATCGTGGAGGTGTCGGGGAACGTGGTTTTAGAGGTGAATGGTGATGTTCTTTCGGGAGAGGAAGCCGTCTTCGATTTGAATACGCGTCAGGGGCGAATGAGCAAAGGGCGCCTCTTTCTGCGGGAAAACAACTTTATCGTCACGGGGGATGTGATCGAAAAAACAGGTCCTGACACATACAGGGTCGAGAATTGCTGTTTAACCACCTGTGAGGGGGAGAAGCCGGATTGGAGCGTGACCGGTTCAGAGGTGGAGGTCACCATCGAAGGCTATGGTAAGGTCAAGCACACTGTTTTTAGAATCCGTGATGTTCCCGCCCTCTACCTTCCCTATGCCATCTTTCCCGTGAAAACGAAGCGTCAAACAGGCTTTCTGCCACCTCGGGGAGGGTATTCGAGCCTAAACGGTGTGGACCTGGAAATCCCCTTTTTTTGGGCGATCGCCGATCAGGTGGATGCCACCTTCTACGGGCGTTACATGACTGAGCGTGGTTTCATGCCAGGCATTGAGGCCCGCTACGTGGCGGAAGGGGACTCGAAAGGCCTGTTTCTTTTGGACATCCTTTCAGACAAGGTCAAGGAGAAGGACCTCAACGACCCGGATCAGTTGGATTTGAGCCCTTTCCCAAGGACCAACCAGACCCGGTACTGGCTGAGGGGTGGGGTGAATCAGCAGCTCCCTCTGGGCGTGACAGCCAATCTGGATGCGGATTATGTGAGTGATCAGGATTACCTCAGGGAGTTTCAAACGGGCCTTTTCGGCTACGAAGGAAGACCGGAATTGACGGAGAACTTCAATCGGCCTGTTGAGGAGATCCAGTCTCCCACAAGAAGGTCTGCCTTGCGACTGTCTCGGGATGGAGAAAGCTACAGTCTGCAGGCCTTGGGCGCTTATTATGAAAGGGCGGAAAACCCCCCGATGGATGACACGGCGCAGCCTTTTGGCGGGTTCTTTGAGATCCTGCCCAGGCCGGTCCCGGAGTTTCCTCTTTTTTTCGGGCTGGTCTCCGACTACGACTATGTGTGGCGGGATGTCGGTTTAAAGGGCCATCGCTTTTCCTTTACACCGTCTCTGTCTTATCCCGTGTGGTTGGGACATTACTTGGAGTTTGAGCCATCTTTTCAATACGGCGTGAACATGCAATGGATCGAGGATGATGAAGTGGATATCGATCGCCAGTCCAGGGAAGCCTATGATTTTCGGGGCAGATTGTCCACAGTTCTGGAGAGGACATTCGACATGGACTGGATGCAGGGGAAAAAATTGAAACACAAATTTTTTCCTTCCCTGACCTACCGGTATCGGGTTCCTGAAGATCAAGAAAAACTCAGGCCTTGGTTTGAGCCCATTGACGTGGAGGGAAAGATTAATGCCTTCACGCTTTCCCTCGAGAACTTTCTGGATGTGCGTCGGGAGAATGAGAAAGGCGACGTTCGCTACGACCAATGGGCTACTTTTACTCTCAGTCAGGCATACGATATCGATGAAGCGAGACAAGACGAGACCCCTGAACAACCCAATGAGCCTTTTGGCCCTCTCTTGGGCGCGGTGACGCTCAGACTCCCTTATTACATCGATCTCGATGCAGAAGCCGGATGGGACCACTATGAGGGTGACATCGCTTCTACAGATGTTTCCCTCAGGGTAAAATATCCCAGATCCGGAGGGCGAACCGACCGCCTTTACCTCAATTACGGGTATAAAGAAAACGGAAGTGAAAGCATCACGTATAGCTTGGACGTTAATCTGCTCTACGGTTTTTCCGCAGGCATTAGGCAGACGCGAGATCTGAGCCTAAAGAAAGACAACACCACCAGGTTCTATGTGGACTATCAGTCCCAGTGCTGGGGTCTCCGATTCTCCGCTGAAAGCCTGGATGAGGTGGACACCTTCATGGTCACCTTTCGCCTTCTGGGTTTTGGGGAATTTGGATCCAGCCAGTGACAGGCCCGACGTCGTGCCATGCTACCAGCAGACCATGAAAAGGCCCAGGGCCCCGCAATAGGGAGCAAAGTAGAAAAGTTTTCCCTTCTGAACCACGTGCATGAGAATTCTCAGGGCCAGCAGCCCGACGAGGAGGGAGGAAAGAAACCCGAAAGACCACGGCGCCAGACCGACGGGGCTGGCGTCAAGAGCGCTCAACTGAACAACCATCGCCCCCAAGATGGCCGGCACAGAGAGAAGGAAAGAAAAGCGCGCAGCCAAGTCTCTCCGGAGTCCAAAGAACATGCCACAAACAATGGTTGCTCCGGACCTGGATATGCCCGGTGCAATAGCGATACCTTGGGCGATCCCCACGGCGAGTGCGGCCAAAATACCGATCGTGGTGCGCCTGTTGTAGTTATCGGGGATGAAGATAACTGCTGCCAGTATGGCCCCCGTGCACAGGAGCATGACACCCACCGCATTGACCGATGCAAAAAGATTCTCCAAAGGGATCCTAAAGAGTATGCCGATAAGGGCGGTGGGCAGGGTGCCGATGACAACCCACAGGGTCAAGGCTGCATAAGGGTTTTCCGCAAAATCTTTCAGGGCTTTTCGGCCGTGAGACAGGTGAGAGAAAAAAGGCCATGTTTCTTTCATCATGTTCTTCAGATCGGTGCGGAAGTAAAGACAGACGGCGGTCAGGGTTCCCAGGTGAAGGCCCACGTCGAAGAGTAAGGCGGGTTCTCTGTAACCGAGAAGGTTCTGAAACAGAACCAGGTGACCGGAGCTGCTAATAGGCAAGAACTCGGTCAATCCCTGGATGATACCCAAGAGGATGCTTGAGGAGAAGTCCATCGAACGCGTTCCGTAGCTGTGTTGTGAAGCACCATACAGGAAACCCTTTGGACTTGGCAAGTTGAAAGTGTGTTCACAGGGTGGAGAGCCCGGTTCACCACGCCTTGACACTAGGCCGCCCTTCCTCTATAGTAAGTGCGGCTTCTTAAACGTTCATCGGGAGGCACGACATGAAAATAAAGGTTGGTGTCCTTACTGCGGGCCGAGACTGCCCCGGTATCAACAGCGCTGTCCATTGGCTTGTCAACTCCGCTCTGGACAAGGACCTTGTGCCCACGAGGGGGGTGATGTTTAACATCGTGGGCATCGTTGACGGATGGAAAGGTCTCATTGATGTCAAACCGGACAAGAAAGAAAGCGTCAAACGTTGGACCATGCCGCTGGATACACACATGGTGCGGACTTGGGACAGATATGGCGGGACCAGACTGGGAACGACCGTTGTCAACCCCTTTGACCCCAAAAAGGATCGCTCTGAGCTTGTTGTCCAAAACATCAAAAAGCTCGGTCTGGAGGCCCTGGTCGTGATCGGTGGCTTTGATAATCTCGGCGTCGCCTACAAACTGTATAAGGAGGGTGTCAATGTCGTAGGGATTCCCAAGACTATTGATAAAGATCTCTCCGACACGGATTACACCCTCGGGTTTGATTCAGCGGTGAATATCATCACACAGGACATCGATAGACTGCGTATCACAGCCGGTTCCCACAGCAGAATCTTTGTCGTCGAGACCATGGGGCGTAAAGCCGGATGGCTCGCTCTCGAGGGCGGCGAAGCATCGGGAGCGGCGATTATCTTGATTCCTGAACATGATTTCGTGATGGAAAGGGTTACAGAACTCCTGCACTTGAAAAAGAAAGAGGGCAAACGGTACAGCATCGTCCTGGTTGCTGAAGGGGCGAAAATTCGAGGCATGGAAGAGGTGCATGAAAAAAGGGGGAGAGACGGTTTCGGCAACTTCTACCTCGGCGGAATAGGCGGGTTCATCGCTGAGGAGGTCGAGAAGGCGACCAACATGGAGGTGCGCTACGTTGCCCTCCGTCACCTTCAGAGAGGCGGTTCTCCAACGGCCTATGATCGCAGGATGGGCCGCAAGTTCGGTATTGCGGGTATCGACATGATCGTGAACGAGGATTTCGGGCGGATGGCGAGCTTGAAGCTGGGTGAAATCACGACGGTACCCCTCAAGAAGGCGCTTGAAAAACTGAGCCTCGTGGATGTGGAGAAATTTTACGACACCAAGGACTACAAGAGCCGCGACCAACTCCTGTAATATGACTGTTCGCGGT
>SMTZ1_10001744_pt1 | contig 58486 bp, 47 predicted proteins | sample DeeMarSWOR136_30_FD_25667 | JGI IMG/M metagenome (IMG submission 25667) | reverse complement strand
ACACTACGGGAGTACCTCAAACATTATTCCGCTTTGAGGGTAAAAACAAACCCTGGAAGTTCACCGATGGTATTGATTATACCTTCTCTGAAAGCCCTCCGGTCACAATACTACCTAACAGTTATCTGGTGTTAGTGAAAGACAAGGCGGCGTTTGATGCCAGATATGGCAGTATTCCGGGTGATGTTCAGGTTGTTGAGGGTTATGATGGCTGGTTAAGCAACGCCGGCGAGAGGCTGCAGCTTGGTATGCCCGGTGATATTGATGAGTTCGGGACGCGTTATTACATCCGCATCGACAGGATAACTTATAGTGATGGTTCCCATCCTGAAGATTGTCCCGGCGGCGTGGATCTGTGGCCGACAGAGGCCGATGGTGGTGGCAAATCGCTTTCCCGTAAGGTGCCGACTGACTATGGCAATGACGTGGCCAACTGGAAAGCCGCCACTCCTTCACCCGGTACCGCCAATCCGTAGAAAATTGGCAATACGGGCAAAATATACTCATTTTAAAAAAGCCTTAGCAGTTTTATTGGCTGGCGGAAGGGAGGATAGCAATAACGAGTGTCCCAATCATATACCAAGATGACGATATAATCGTTATCAATAAACCAAGCGGCGTATCTGTAACCAGAGACCGCACCGGTGCTGCTGAGCTTGCCGATATTCTGGGCGAGCAGCTGGGCCGGCAACCGCGGAGCGAACTCCGGCTTGTGCACCGGCTGGACAAGGCCACCTCCGGCGTTATGATTCTTGCCAGGAACATCGAGGCGCAAACCCGCTTCACAAATTATTTCAGGAGTAAACTTGTCAAAAAGACATATTTGACTCTCGTAACGGGAGTTGTGCCCGGACAGCAAGGCAGAATTGATGCGCCTCTGACACAGAAGGGAAAAAAGGCAGGCCTTATGTGTATAGCGCATAAGAAAGGCAAAGAATCTGTTACGCATTGGAAACTGCTTGCCGACTTCGGTTCTGTGGCGTTATTGTCCGTCAATCCGATAACCGGGAGAACGCATCAAATTCGTGTCCATCTGCCCCACATCGGATTGCCTTTGGTGATTGATCCTTTTTATGGCAGCAGCAGGCCATTATATCTGTCCGATTTCAAGCAGGACTATCGTCTTGCCAGAGACCAGACCGAAAAACCGCTTATAGAGCGATTGACACTACACGCCTACCAAATCCAGCTCTTGAATCCCGAACCGGGCCTGCCCGAAGTGTTTATCGCGGGTCTCGATAAGAAATTCACAGCCACCCTAAAAATGCTCACCAAGTATAACCCCAAAGGTCTTGACGCCTTTACCGATCCTGACGATTTTGCCAGAATCAATACCATCCAGAGATTATCCTGATTATTTTGTTTGCTTATAATGATTATTCGGTGGTTTTTACTTGACCTTAATCAACTGATTGTCGATTATTGACGATTTATAGTTGAATTCATAGACTACAAGCCGTAAATTACGAACCTTTAAATTCACAGTATCGGATATGAGGATATGGCTGAAAAACAGGTAAAAATCGGGCTTGTCGGATTTGGTACTGTCGGCTGCGGTGTTGCCAGGCTGATACTCCAAGAAGCCGAGCGAATAGCGGCCAAGACCGGGGTGCGCCTTGAACTTTGCTGCGTTGTTGATACCGACACAGAGTCCACCCGACCTGTCAAGCTGCCGAAAGGTATCCTTACTAAAGATTTAAACATTTTGCTCAATGACGAGAGTATTAAAATCGGTTAGTTGGTGGAACCGACGCTGCAAAAGAAGTCCAGCTCAAGATGCTCGAGGCTGGTAAAGACGTGGTAACCGCCAACAAGGCCCTGGTTGCCGAGCACGGCAATGAACTCTATGAGGCCGCTCACAGGAATGGTCGCTGCATCGCTTTTGAAGGCAGCTGTGCAGGGGGCATACCGATTATTTCGGCCATTCGTACGGGTTTAACCGCAAACAATATCAAGGCGATGTATGGGATAGTTAATGGAACTTGTAATTACATCCTTACCGAGATGACCAGTAAAGGCGAGGATTTTTCGGAGGCACTGGCACAGGCCCAGGAAAAAGGCTACGCTGAGGTGGATCCAACGCTCGATATCAGCGGTGGAGATAGTGCCCATAAACTGGCCATTTTGGCTTCCATTGCGTTCGGATATGAAATTAACCTCGATGATATCTTTATTGAGGGCATTGAAGCCATTTCAAAGGATGATATACGCTACGGCGGTGAGATGGGTTATATCCTGAAATTGCTGGCAATAGGACAAAAGGACGAGGATGGCAGGGTTTCACTGCGAGTGCATCCGTCTTTTATTGCAAAGGATAGCTCACTTGCTCGTGTAGGCGGCCCGTTTAACGCCATAAGTATCTTTGGGAACGCTGTCGGTCAGGTAATGTATTATGGTCGGGGCGCAGGAATGATGCCTACGGCAAGTGCGGTTGTGGCCGATATTATCGATGTCGCTATTGGTAATTCCGCCAGGACTTTCCGACACCTGCATCTGAAGCCAAGGAGTGAAATATCGTCACTGATAGAAGAAATCGGCAACTGTGTGAGCCGGTTTTATATCCGGGTTCAGGCAAAGGACCAGCCTGGTGTAGTGGCCAGCTATAGTAAGGTGCTCGGCGATCACCTGATAAGTATATCCGGTGCATTACAGCACGAGGGGCGCGGGCCCGACGATACTGTGCCGGTTGTAATCACAACGCATCCTACTCAGGAAAAGAATGTTATGGCTGCGTTAGATGAACTTGCAGAACTGGATGTTCTCAGTGGAAAGCCTGTCTGTATAAGAATCGTGGATATACCAGAGGATAATAATTGATGACCAAGTACGTGATAATAGTTCCTGACGGCGCAGCGGATGAGCCGCTCGAAGAATTCGATGGCAGGACGGTGCTTGAAGCGGCCGAAACGCCGAATATGGACAAAATCAGTACGGAGGGCAGACAGGGCCTTGTCAGGACGGTTCCTGAGGGTATGGAGCCCGGCAGTGATGTCGCTCAAATGAGCCTGCTTGGTTATGACCCGCGGCAATATTATACCGGAAGGGCACCTATAGAAGCAGTCGCGCGGAACATAAATGTATCGGCGGATAACTGGATTTTTAGATGTAATCTTGTGACCATTGCCGACGGCAAGATGGCGGACCACAGTGCCGGTCATATATCCACTGAAGAGGCAAAGGCACTGATAAAAGAACTAAACGAACAGTTGGGCAACGAAACTTTTCAGATTTATCCCGGCGTGAGCTACCGTCACTTATTGGTATTCAAAGGTTTGGATTTCGACGTTCAGACCTATCCGCCGCATGATTACATCGGACGTAAGATTGAAAAGATCTTGCCCCGCGGCAAGGGTGCAGATATGCTCATCGACTTGATGGCTCGTTCTCAACAACTTTTCAACAATCATGATATTAACAAGGTCAGAAAAGACCTGGGTGAAAATCAGGTCAGCTCCATCTGGCTCTGGGGACAGGGCAAGAAAATGTTGATGGAAAGTTTCCGGAAGCGATTTGGAATAAGAGGAGCCACTATTACCGCTGTAGACCTGGCGAAAGGTCTGTCAAAGCTGATAGGCTTTGACCTGATAAATGTGCCGGGTGCTACAGGCTTTACCGATACTAATTATCAGGGCAAAGCTTCAGCAGCGATAGAAGCACTCGACAAATACGACCTTGTTTTTGTTCATATAGAAGCGCCGGACGAGGCATCTCATAACGGTAATGCCGAGATGAAAAAAAAAGCCATCGAGCAAATTGATAAGTATATTGTCGGGCCGGTTCTTGAGGCTTTGCAGAGATATGAAAACTGGCGTATTTTGGTTATGCCGGACCATCCTACGCCTGTCTCAACCATGGCCCACTCGGCTGAGCCGACGCCGTTTGCGATGGCCGGTTATAATGTCAGCGGCATTTTGCATACTACTTTCAGCGAAGTCCATGCAGCGGAGTCCGGATTTAGAATAGAGAACGGTTATGAAATTATGGAATACTTCCTGAAAAGTTAAATGAACGTGTGTTCAGAATGAGCGTATTAGACAATATGTTTTTTTAAAGGTTCACTATGGCAATAATTGTACAAAAGTTTGGCGGGACATCGGTGGCTGATGCGGCAAAGATTCGACGGGCCGCCAAGCGGGTAATCAGAACGGTAAAGAATGGTTTCCAGATTGTAGTGGTGGCTTCAGCCCGCGGCAAGCAGACGGATGAGCTGGTTGCCGACGCTTATGAGCTCAATCCCAACCCACCAAAACGCGAGATGGACCAGCTGCTGAGTACCGGTGAGCAGCAGACGGTTTCGCTTTTTGCGATGGCTCTCGACGCGATGGGTTACGATGCCATCAGTATGACCGGCGGGCAAATCCGAATGATAACCGACAGCGTTCATACGAATGCGAAGATAAAAAGTGTCGATGCCGAACGGATACATAAACATCTTGACAAAGGCAAAATTGTTATCGTCGCCGGCTTTCAGGGGATAGACGAGCATGAAAATATAACAACATTAGGCAGGGGGGGCTCGGACACAACCGCAGTGGCCATTGCAGCGGCCCTGGGGGCCGAAGAGTGCGAAATATATACCGACGTGGACGGAATCCACACGACCGATCCACGAATGTTTAAGAATGCCGCGAAGATCAAAGAGATTAGCTATGATGAAATACTGGAGCTGGCAAGCCTTGGGGCAGGTGTTATACATCCCCGGGCTGTTGGATTCGGCAAGAAGTATGATATCAGGATGCACATCAGAAGCAGCAGCGGAGAACAAGAAGGGACAATAATTACTCATGAGGTGCCAGAAATGGAAGGTGTAGTAGTATCAGGAGCGACCGTACAAAAAGATATGGCCAAGATAGGTCTTGTAGGAGTTGATAACGTTCCGGGTAATGCCGCAAAAATATTTGCCCGGCTGGCCAATGCCAAGGTGGTGGTCAACGACATTGTTCAAACAGAAGTCAGCGCCGAAAAGGCAAACCTATCGTTTATGATCGGTGCTTCCGACCTGGCCGATGCCGAAAAAGCCGTAGAAGAAATCAAAGATGAGGTAAATTGCGAACGCATTTTCATACGGGATGATATTGCCGAGATTTCCGTAGTTGGTGTTGGAATGCGCACCCATTACGGTGTTGCAGATAAGATGTTTAGTGCACTGGCCCAGGCCAAGGTTAATATCGATTCTATTACCACCAGTGAAATCCGTATCAGTTGTATTGTAAGCAAAGTCGAGGCCGAGAAGGCCCTTGAGGCCGTTTGTGTCGCTTTCGAGTTAGATAAACCGGCCGAAGAGAGAGGTTAAATCTTTTAATTCCCGACTTGCTTTGTGAAGAGTTGGATACTCATATCTTGTCAATGGCTGCGAAATGTCGCGTAAAGCAAATAGAGCTACCTATGCGATGAGCAGGTATCGAAAAGCCGGCATCATTACCCTGTGTCTGTGTGTTGCGGCAGTTTTTGTCTGGCTTGATAACAGTTCGTTACAGCGAAGATGGAGGTGGCAACCCAGGTTCGAAGAACAGGCAAGGGCCTGGGACCTGGAGAAATATCACAAAAAAACCTTCACCGTCGTGAAGATAGTTGATGGCGACACACTTGATATAGACATTCCTGATGTTAACCATAATTACACGAGGATAAGGCTTTGGGGAGTCGATTCGCCGGAGACTCAAAGCCAGTATAGCAGCGTTATGTATTTCGGCCCGAAGGCGGCAGAGTTTGCAGAAAAATCGGCCCTCGGAAAGCAGGCCACAATTTACCTTGAAGAACATAATACGAGGGGGAAATATGGTCGGCTCCTGGCCTATGTCCAGCTGCCCGATGGCAGGTTTCTGAATGAGGTTCTGTTGGCCGAGGGTTTTGCCTATGCCGACCTGCGATTTCGCCACAGCCTTTATCAAAAATACAAACAGCTTGAATCAAGTGCTCGCAGGCAACAAAAAGGGTTATGGGAAGAGGTAACACGTGAGCAATTGCCCGAATGGCTGCAGAGAATGGAACCGGAATTGTTATCCAGGAATTAATTATCCACAGGAGAAATTATTTTAACAATCAGAATCAGACCACGAATTTCTTTTGAAATTGGATATTGCTATCAGGCAAATCAATAGATAAAATAATAACACCATGGCTAAATATCCCATATTTCTTGAGTTGGGCGGACGCCGCGCGGTTGTGATAGGCGGAGGGGCAGTGGCGGTGCGGAAGGCCCAGGCCTTGCTGGCGGCCGGGGCACGTTTGGTTGCAGTAGCTGAGCGTGTAGATGATATGCTGACGGCTCTTTGTGCACGCCATGATGCAAAATTAGTACGGTCCAAATATTCCAAAAATTATCTTGCCGGCGCAGTGCTTGTTATTGCCGCGACGAATAACCGAAAGGTCAACATGCAAGTTTACAAGGATTGCCAGGAACTCGAGATTTTGTGCAATGTTGTTGATGATCCTGAGTTTTGTGATTTTTTTGTGCCGGCGGTTGTGAAGCGAGGAGACCTGCAGATAGCTATCAGCACTGAAGGATACTGTCCCGCTTACGCAGGTCATCTAAGAAAAAAGCTGGAGAATGTATTCACTGAAAAACACGGTGAATTTTTAATCGAATTGGAATCGCTTCGAAAACGCATTATTAAAGACATATCGAACCCGGCCAACCGTAAAGCCCTGCTTGGTCAACTGGTAGATGATAAATCGTTCGAATATTTTGTCGAAAAAGGTCACAATGAATGGCGTGCCTATGCCGACAGGCTCATATCAGGGGGAATCAGAGGCCAACAGGAATAAATCAGATTTTTTTCTGGAGAGTTGGTCTGTGCTGGAAACTTATCAGGTTTTTATCTTATCGACTATAACCTGTAGATACTTCTGGCGATGGCCGATACGTCTCTTGCTGTTCTTGCGTCTGCGTAAGTGCATCGGATAGAGTTTCTTACCCTTAACTACCGATTCCTCAGCCGTGTTGTTGAAAGAGACGACAACCCTTGCGTCCTTAAGATAAGGAGTGCCGACTTGTACGTTTTTATCATCATTTATCAAGAGGACTTTGTCCAGTTCCATCTTTTTGGCATCAGGTGAAACATCGGTCAACTCGATATTGATACAATCGCCTTCAGCGATTTTATATTGCTTTCCGCCTTGTTCAATTACTGCATACATACCTAAAACCTTACATTTTAAACTCAAAAAGTCAAATAGATGGGATATTTTACGAACTGAACTCTTTTTGTAAAGCAAAATATGAGATATTTTTGTATCTTACATATTTTGTATAAGATCGGATTTTTGGACACAGGCTTTTTAGGAGTCATTTTATGAAGGTAGCCATGATACAGGATAAAATCGTACCGTTTTACGAGCTTGAGCCGATTTATCTGGATCGCGGGATATACTTCGGTGATGGTGTTTATGAGGTCGTGCGGAGCTATAACGGCAGGATATTTGCTCTTGAAGAGCACCTACAACGATTTTCCAACAGCCTTGCCGGCATCAACATAGATGGGATCGATATCGACGAGATTCGTGGCCGGGTTCAGAAGGCCTTTGAAGCAGCCGGGTTTTCCGACGCAAAGATATACTTTCATGTAACCAGAGGCTCGGAAGCCAGAGAGCATGACTGGGATACCAATTTGGAGCCGAACTTCTTCCTTACGGTCACGGAAGCGTCAGATGATACCGAGGCGAAAAGCAATGGTATTGCGGTTTCGACCTATCCCGATTTGCGGTGGAAGAGATGTGACATAAAGTCGCTGAACCTGCTGCCGAATGTTCTTGCCCGCCACGATGCTACCAAGAAGGATTGCGATGAGGCGATATTCGTCGATGATTCAGGTTTTATAACAGAAGGATCTCATTCAGCGTTTTTTGCAATCAATGGACAGACACTTCAAACAGCTCCTCTTACAGCCAATATTTTACCCTCTATAACCCGTAAATTTGTAATCAAGGCAGCCAACAATATCGAATTGGAAGTAAACGAAAAGTCGTTTACAGTACAACAGGCGGGCGATTCGGATGAACTTTTTATTGCAGTCACAACCAAAGATATTGTTCCCGTAGTCAAATTCGACGGCAAGGTCATAGTGGACGGCAAACCAGGCAAGTACACGAAATTGCTAATCGAAGAATTCCGTTCTTTTATCGTATAAAAGGGGCCCAATGTGAAAAACTTAAAAGGAAAAACAGCTCTGATATTTTTGGTATTGTATGTGGTTAGTACATGTTTCGTTGGATGTGTTAATGGTAGCCTGCAAGACACTGACGAAAGCGTAGGGGGCAGTGAGGATTTGCAATTATGGTATAAACAGCCGGCGAGAAAGTGGACTGAGGCGCTGCCCGTCGGGAACGGTCGGCTTGGGGCGATGGTCTTCGGTAGCACAATGCAGGAGCGGATTCAACTCAACGAAGACACCGTCTGGGCGGGACCGCCAGTGCCGCAGGACCGTGTGGGGGCTTACAAACACATCGCCGAAGCGAGGAAACTGATCTTCGAAGGAAAGTATTCCGAAGCACAGCGGATTATGCAAAGGGAAGTTATGGGTCAGCGGATATCACCACGAAGCCACCAGACGCTGGGTGATTTGCGGATCCGGATGCCGGGCGGAACGCAGGCAACATCAATTACCCTTACCCGATGGCGGCGGGGCGGTGAGGATGATTCTTCAAGTAACAAGTGCTTACAGGTGGATTACGACGATGCCGGCTGGGCAGAACTAATCGTCAGGTCGGGCAAGTTCGTCAAAGGGGATTCTTCAGTCGAGCCGGGAAAGAAAGCTGTGTTTCGCAGCGGTTTCGAGCTTACGGCCAAACATCTAAAGGATGGATTGGGCCTTTTGGAATTGGGGCCTCTCGACGATGAGGGCATCATATACGTTAATGGCAAAGAGGTAGGCAGGACGAGTGATTGGTCAAAGCCGCATAGCTTCGATGTCAGCAAGCATCTGATGACGGGTAAAAATGTTATCGCAGTTGTAATAGGTAATGTAGGCGGGCCCGGAGGAATGACGCCTTCGGTGGCTCTCGTGCCTTTGGTGGATTCGGTTGTGGGAGGAGCTTATAAACGAATGCTTGATCTGGATACGGCAATAGCAACAACAACATTTAAAAAGGATGGTATATTATACAAACGCGAGGTCTTTGCCAGTGTACCTGATAATGTCATCGTCGCGCGTTTGACAGCCGATACACCGGGCAGCATTAGTATCGATGCAACGCTGGACCGGCCGGCTGATTTTGAGTTAAAGAGATCGAGTGCGGCTACTCTGGCTATGTTTGGGCAGGTTAGCCAAGGCGGCAAACATAAAGGTATAAAATACCACACTCAACTTCGAGCACAACCTCAAGGCGGGGAGCTTGAGATAAATGACAAGGCGATTTCAATACAAAACGCCGATGCTGTGACGCTGCTGCTGGTGGCGGCGACGGACTATAACTTCAAAGATCCTTACAATCCGCTTGAGAATGATTTGTCGAAAGTGTGTGCTAGGCAGCTTGCTGCGGTCGAGAAGAAAAATCACAAACTTATCAGGGCCGAGCACATAGCTGAGCACCGCAGATTGTTCAGGCGTGTTAGTCTGGATCTTGGTAGAACTCCTGCATCTGATAAACCAACCGATGAACGATTGAAGGCCCTGCGTGAAGGTGCAGATGACCCGGCGTTGGCAGCTTTATACTTTCAGTTCGGGCGATACCTTTTGATTTCTTGTTCGCGACCAGGCTGTTTGCCGAGTAATCTGCAGGGTTTGTGGAATGAGCATCTCGCAGCACCATGGAACGCGGACTATCATATCAATATTAATATTCAGATGAACTATTGGCCTGCAGAGGTATGTAATCTGTCGGAGTGTCATGAGCCGTTTTTCAGGATGACCGAGGCCCTTTTGCCTTCCGGGCGAAAGACGGCACGAGATGTGTATAACTGCCGGGGCTTTGTCGCCCACCATACGACCGATGTTTGGTGGCACACAAGCCCGTTTGGGAGCGTTGGGTATGGGATGTGGCCTATGGGAGCGGCCTGGTGTACGCAGCACTTTATGGAGCATTACCGGTTTACAGGTGATAAGAAGTTTCTTAAGGATAGGGCCTATCCCGTACTGAAAGAGGCCTGTTTGTTCTTTCTTGACTGGCTTTTGGAACATCCCAAAACCGGCGAACTGGTATCGGGGCCGTCAAACTCGCCGGAAAACAGCTTCACAGCTCCCGATGGAAAGAGGGTAAATCTGTCGATGGGGCCGTCGATGGATCAGGAGATAATCTGGGACACTTTTACAAACCTTATCGAAGCGGCTGAGATTCTGGGTATTAAGGATGATTTCGTCAGAGAGGTCATTAGTGCCCGTTCAAAACTTGCGCTGCCTAAGATTGGCTCGGATGGTCGATTGATGGAGTGGTGCGAAGAATTCAAGGAACCGGAGCCCGGTCATCGGCATATCTCACATTTGTTTGCAGTGCATCCCGGCAGACAATATACATTCCAGAATGCGCCGGAAATGATTGCAGCAGCACGTAAGAGCATAGAATATCGCATGGCACACGGCGGGGGACATACAGGCTGGAGCAGAGCGTGGATTATCAATTTCTGGGCAAGATTTCTTGAGGGCGACAAAGCCGAGGAGAACGTTACGGCACTTTTGCAAAAGTCCACCCATGTCAATATGTTCGATAATCATCCGCCGTTCCAGATTGACGGCAATTACGGCGGCACAGCGGGAATCGCAGAAATGCTTTTGCAAAGTCACGCTGGAGAAATCCACCTTCTGCCCGCGCTACCGAAGGCCTGGCCGACGGGATATATAAAAGGCCTGCGTGCCCGCGGCGGCTTCGAAATAGATATCGAATGGAAAGACGACAACCTTACAAACGTTAGAATCCGATCGCTTCTCGGCAATACCTGTAAGGTTCGCTATGGTGACAAGATCGTTGAAATCGAAGCCAAAGCCGGAAAACGTTACAGGTTAAATGGTAATCTCGAAAGGATATGAGTAGTTAAAAGCTTTGACAGGTAATTCTATAAGCCTGTTTGAGCTTTTCTACATTAAAATCGACGGGCAGGAATTTTTTTATGACTTCCATGTTTGTTTTAAGGTGGCTGGAAAGCTCATTGGTTGTGAAGAAGCCGGCCTTTGCGAGGGCCATATAGATTAGAAGCTGGTCGGCCAGGAAACGGTCGACGGCAGCTTCGCCTGCCAGAAAATCCTTGGCTAAACCAACAACCTCACTAATCACCTGTTCCGAGGGTTTGCCTCGCTGGCCAAATGCAGTAAAAACGGTTGTTCGTTTACTGCTACAGAGGCGAATCATTGCGCAATTTCCGGGGCCGTCAGATTCTTTAACATCGATGTGTTCGACATTGTGGATGCCCAGTCCACTTTGGATTAACAATTTGCGCTGGCGCTGAGCGACGTGTTCAAGAAGTTTTGCAGTATATATTCGTGCCTGAATTTGAGGCTTTTTGCTTTGTCGGTAAAGGTCGATTGTCCGGCCTGCATTTTTCTGCCACGGTTGAATATTAAAACTTATTTTTCCTCCGCCGGCGGGGAAGAAGCCGTGCCTTATTAGTGTGCAAATCCCATCGAAGCCGGCAGTCGAGATAGCGGGCAAAAAAGTTTCATCAAGAAAATCAAAAGGCGGCGCCATAGGATTATGAGTACCGCCTTTAACTGTAACGGTGGAAGGCTTGTCGGCCAAGAACAAGGCAGGCAAGATGGTCTGGATAACCAAAGATGCAGAGCCGGCCGAGCCTATATCAAAATGAAAATCGCCACTCTGTACGGGACCTGGTATAAAGTCCAGAACCTGGGAGCCTTTTGTTGCTCCGTCTGCCTGGCCGTTGCAGATTTGGCAGGCGGCTTGAATGCAGCTTAAATGCTGTTTGGCAAGGCCCGGATTGCGGCGGGCTGCGCGGATGTTTTCAATATGCAGCCCTTTGCCTGTTATGCAGGAAAGGGTCAGAGAAGTTCGCAGTATCTGGCCTCCTCCCTCGCCTGTGCTTCCATCAACGAAAATAGTTTCCATTGCGCTACTCCATCGGTGCGTGAATTCTCTTTTTATGTTTGCTTAGTCAGAGAAATATCAATCGAAATATCTCCAATAACAATACAACGTACTCGCGAGATATCCAGCTTTGGTGCCCTGACAACAACGATGTTTTCGCTCTGCCGCCAATCGGTTATGACACCTATCGCAAGATCTATCCCGTTTCCATCTCTTAAAGCGAGGAGCCGATTTATGAGATTGTCACCACCTGAAATCCGGCTTCGCTGGACCGCGACTTTGGTTAAGCTTATATTATAAATACAGTAGTCTCGAAAGTATTCGGCAAATTGTTTTTGTCGATAGCGTTGTCTTGCCAGCGGCGACTTCGTTGGTATCTCTTGCGGGCAGTTAATAAACACAAGCTTAGTGTCAAGAAACTCAAATCCAACGAGAATATCCTTTAGCTCATTACTACGCTGCACCGCTAACATCGAGGCAGGTTTCAAAATGCGCTGGACCGTCCACCATAAAGCGGCTGCCGCCGGGCCGTGAATAAAACCCGGAGTATCTATTATAATTAGCCCGGCAGCTTCGGACGCCTGCTGAACACACTGTGCAATGGCCGCAGTTAACTGGAGAAGGTGACCTGTCGGAGTTACGTCGCCAACAAAGCTGAGCCCTTTTGCTGAAAGCTGTGATAAGCCTTTGCAGCTGTCGGCAATAGCCCAGCCTACGGTTGCAGGTGGACCGATATGAGACTGGCCAATGTCCGCATCGACAATTGCGACCGGTCGGCTGGAAGCTGCTTGCTCTGCCAGTGATGCGGCGAGTGTCGTTTTGCCCGTATCGGAAGCACCAATAATAAGACATACACCGGATCCAAGGGAACCGCTGTCTATAAGCTGCTGAGCAATTGTGTCGGCCCAATCCGCTGCCATCGGAGCTTTCCTTCACTGGTTAACGATAGAAGCCTATAGCGACCATATAGATGGGTTCGAGGTTTTGCTGCAGTGAGAGGACTTTGCTGACAGAATTGTCATCAAAAGCGCCGACTGCCACAGAACCAAGACCGAGAGACTCGGCTTGAAGGTGGACATTCTGGGCGGCGTGGCCTGCCTCCATATATACGTAGCGAATACCTCGTTTGCCATAGTGGCCGGTTGTTCTGGTAAATTCGGCGGCGAAGACAAGTGTTAGCGGCGCAGCCTGGATAAATTGCTGTCCCCAGGCAGCGGAGGCAAGTGGGGAACGCAGGTCCTGGTCGGCCAGTTTTTCGAGAGCGTGTTTGTCAGGTAAATAACGAAACATACCCTCATTATTAATTACAAAGAGTTCAAGTGGGTATGTGGCCCCAGCAGAAGGAGTTGTGCGATACCTGCTGCCCGCATTCTGGCCCTGGGCCGCCCAGGCCAACTGGCCGATTTGCTCAAGTGTGAGGGATTTGGGTAAAAAATGCCTTCGCGAGCGCCGTACGGCTATGGCATGTTCCAGTGGCATCGAGCCGGATTTATTCGGTTTTGGAAGTTTTATTATCTCAGCCATTTTCTAACTCTCTATTTTTTTCAAAAACCGTAAAGACTGTAAAATCTCGTCTATTGTCTTTTGGCTGTTATGACGTGTCAAATTAAATAGCCTTGTATCGGGATAATCTTTTACCTCGGAGATGAGACCGGAGCCCTTCAGGGCCACGGTGGCCAATACCGATTTGTCGGATTTGAAAAGACCGCGTATAGCTTCGACGAACTCTTTGGAGAAACACTCCATCTTTCCGATCTCGTCTATAACGAATAATTGTGTATCGGTTTTTCCAATGTCCAGAATAGGCACAACCGACTTCTCAAAAGACGCCACATCCACGCCATATTTGCCCACTCTGAAAGGCCCTTTGATATCGATATGAGCAAGTATCCCCGTGGTGCCGTCCAGCCGACGCCAGCTAAAACCCTTTCGAACATCGGCCTGGCGGATTTCCTGGGTGTAAAAACCTGCTATTCTTTCGAAGTCAATATTTGCAATGATTTTCATTACGGCGGTGGTTTTGCCGCAGCGAGGCAGGCCTGTTAGCAGTATTTTGGCGGACCTGGACATTAAAGTGTCTCGATTAGTTCAGTATCTGTTTATTCGACACTATATCCTGAACATTGTCTATCCGCAAGATTAGTGGGTCTGCTTTTTTTTAGTTAGGATGGCGAGTGTGAGAACAGCGAGAAGCACTACGGCGGAGATGTATTTAACAATTGGAGGCAGCATCCAGTGGTGGTGGGTGGTTATTTCGATGTTAAAACCGGTGGTGATATAATCGAGCAGGATGCCGGTCAGGAGGGCGCATCCCGCCACGGTAGCCAGATAGGTAATGGCTGTTACCTTTCCGAGGGCTTTCCATATCGTGACAAATGAAGCGGCGTTGGTGGCTGGGCCGGTCATAAGAAAGACCAGAGCGGCGCCGGGAGAAAGGCCTTTCAAAATTAATGCGGCTGCAACGGGAACCGAAGCCGTAGCGCATACATAAACCGGTATACCCAAAAACATCATCACCACCATTGCAAAGATCCCAGTGCCGAGTTTATCGGCAAAGTAACCATCCGGCACGAGTGCGGAGATTACGGCAGCGATAACGAGTCCTACGAGCATCGCTTTGCCAATATCGCGGGGCAAGGTTACAAAACCATATTTCATGCCCTTTGTTATTCTGCTATGGGTCGTTGTGGTATCGCAGCATTCATCGTTACACTTTTGCGGGGGCTGAGTATCATGTTTGTTTTTTAGTTCAAAGGCATCCACGAATGTGCCGCCGATGATACCGGTTATGAACGCCGCCAGCGGTCTAAAAACAGCAAAGACGGGGCCGAGAAGACTTAAAGTTACGAAGATGCTGTCCACACCGGTTTGTGGCGTGGAAAGTAAAAATGATATTGTTGAGCCTTTGCTGGCACCATGCTTGTGCAGGGACATAGAAACCGGAATGACGCCGCACGAACACAAGGGCAGAGGGATCCCGAAAAGCGAGGCCTTTAATAAGGGCCATATTCCTCTGCCGCCAAGATGTCTTTCGACGAGCCGTTGTGACACGAGCACAGAAAGAAGGCCGGCGACGAAGAAACCGAACAGCAAATATGGCGACATCTCGGCGACGGTAGCCCAAAAATCCCAGATTATGGACTTAATATAATCAGTCATTATGCACCTGCGATTGTGTAATCAACTGCTAATTTTCTATCGTTTCAGTTTTACCGACATTACCCTGCAAATCAATGGTTATATCCTCAAAGGGAATATTTGCTCCACTTGCCTCGATGGCTTTGCGCGCGATGTGCGTCAGGCCGAAGCAGCAGGGCACTTCCATATGAAGAACCGTCAGGCTGTTGAGGTTATTAGCCTTTATTATCTGAGCCAGCTTTTCAATGTAAAAATCCACATTATCCAGCTTTGGACAGCCAACTACAACGCTATGCTCCTTCAGGAACCTGTTATGAAAGTCACCAATTGCAAATGGGACGCAGTCCGCCACCAGCAATAAATCAGCCCCGTCAAAGTACGGGGCATTAGGCGGGACCAGCTTCAGCTGGACCGGCCAGTGGGTGAGCTGCGATGAGACGGAGGCGGAGCTATCGACGGTTTTCCCTTTTTCTTTTAGTTGTTTAGCCATCATGCCGGGGCAGATAAAATCTGTTTGTGCCGGAGGCTTTTGCGCCTTGGCCATGTGGGCCTTGGTGGCCTCTTCATCGAACTCTTCGGCTTCCCGCTGTTCGATGGTTATCGCATCTTGAGGGCAGTGCCCGATACAGGCACCGAGGCCATCACAGTAAATCTCACTGACCAGTTTTGCCTTGCCGTCGATTAACTCTATGGCCCCTTCGGCGCAGGCGTCGATACACTGACCGCAGCCGTTGCACTTTTCTTCGTCTATCTTTACTATGTTTCGCAAAGCCATCTTTAGTCTTCTTTCCTGGATTAAATCTATTTCAGCATTTCAGCCAAATCTTCATCCACGTTACCAATCGGGCTGATGTTGAACTTTTCGACCAAAACGTTCAGTACGTTCGGGCTGACAAACGCAGGCAGGCTCGGACCAAGCTTTATATTTTTGATGCCAAGATGCAGCAGGGTCAACAGAATCGCCACGGCCTTCTGTTCATACCATGATACTACGAGCGAGAGGGGCAGGTCGTTTACGGTGCAGTCAAATGCCTCGGCAAGGGCTGCCGCGATTTTTATGGCCGAATAGCAGTCGTTGCACTGGCCGGTATCAATCAAACGTGGTATCCCATCGATGTCACCGTACTCGTTTGCGTTTATCCGGTATTTGCCGCAGGCGGCTGTCAATATCACGCAATCCTGGGGGACTTTCTCGGCCAGCTCGGTGTAGTAGTTGCGACCAGGTTTGGCGCCGTCACAGCCGCCGATAAAGAAGAAGTGCTTAATCTTGCCCGCTTTTACGGCCTCGATGACCTTGTCCGCCAGACCAAGTACGGCCGAATAATGGAAGCCTGTGGTGAAAGTACCCTGTGGATTGTCTGCAAGCGGAGGCAGAGAAAGGGCTTTTTCAACGACGGCGCCGAAGTCTCTATCGGTAATGTGCTTGACACCTGCAACGCCGGCTACGCCGCGTGTAAACATCCGGTCCTTGTAGGAGTCCCTGGGATTCATAACACAGTTGGTGGTTACTAAAATCGGACCACTGAACTCATCGAACTCTTTCCGCTGGTTCTGCCAGGCTGTTCCGTAATTGCCCGCAAGATGTTCGAACTTTCTAAGTTCGGGATACCCATGAGCAGGCAACATTTCGCCGTGGGTATAAATGTTAATTCCCTTGCCTTCAGTCTGTTTTAACAACTCGTAAAGGTCCAACAAGTCGTGGCCCGTTACGAGGATTCCAGGGCCGGCCTTTGTTCCTCTCTGTACGGTCGCTGGTGTGGGATTGCCAAACCTCGAAGTGTGGGCCTTGTCGAGCATTTCCATGGCACGAAGATTCATCTCTCCGGCTTTCAGTACGAGCGCCAGGTAGCGATCCAAGTCGAAATCGACATTCGTAAGGGTTGCGAACATAGCCTCTTCCATGAAGGCATCAATCTGCTCGTCACTTTCACCCAGCTCGCGAGCGTGATAGGCATAAGCAGCGATACCCTTCAAGCCGAAAATAAGGATGTCCTGCAGGCTCTGGATGTCCTCGTTTTTGCCGCAAACACCCACTTTTGTACAGCCTGTTCCGCCGGCTGTCTGTTCACATTGATAACAAAACATAATTTTTTTCCTTTCATTCCTTTAATACTTTATTTTTTTATAAACGTTTCCACTGCTATCTGACGACCTTTACAGGTCTTAAATGTTTTATCGATAATCTCCTGCAGCTTCTCTTTGCTCGCATCGGCAAAGTCGATTGGAATATTCACAAGCCAGTCCGCGTCCCAAACGATCCTGAATTCGAGTGTATCTATGTTTTTGGCGGTGTGGTGATTTGCAATTATTCTGCATACATGCTCGATTGTATCGGATTCGAGGGCGCATCTTTTTAATATTTCCTCGGCAATGGGTGGACCTAAAAGCTCCTGATACTTTCCTGCGGATGAGCCGTATTCACTTTCCGCCTTTAGGATTCCAATATCATGCAAGATCGCTGCGGCTTTAACTACGAGCGGGTCACCTCCCTCGGCAACCTGAATCTGTTCAGCATAGTTAAGAACGCTAAGTGTATGCTCAATTCGCTTTTGGTTTCCCCCAAGGATCTTTTTCATTTCATCTTTCAAATTGTCGGCGATAATGTAGACACTGCTCGGCATATTGGCACCATTCGGCACAGCCAAGGTCTATCTTTGGATTAGTCACCGATTGACCACACTTGCGACATTTTAATTTCGGCTCATCCTTGAAAAATTCCACTTTTTGGCCGCAACCGGGACATTTCACTTCGAAAATGTCTTCAGGTTTCCAAAATCTCTGATCTTGTCCTGGGCATCTAACCATTAGACTGTCCTCAATAATTATCAGAAAATCAAATTTAGTTATGCTCGAATCATCGTTAGCAGCATCTTGAATTTTTCATCTGCGGCAACCGCGTGCGGCACATTGCCCGGCATTATAATAATCTGACCGTCCGAGACGTTGACATCTTTACCGCCTATGGTCAACCGCCCGGTGCCGTCAATTACCTGAACAACCGCGTCATAAGGTGTCTGGTGTTCACTTAGCCGCTGGCCCTTATCAAAGGCAAAGAGGGTAATCGTCCCGGCTGATTTATCAAGTATCGTTTTGCTAACAATCGAATTGTCTGCATATTCGACAAGTTCTGTCAGGGTCTGGCTTTTACTTAGACATGTTTGCAGTACAGTTGATTTTTCGTCACTCATTGTTATTTCCTTTTCAGAGTCTTTGTGTTCTTTTTTGATTTCCTGCCTCGGTAATTTGCCAGCTCATTCAGCTTAATATTGGTGAGATAGCCGCTTATAGAATCCTGCAGCGCAACAAGCTTTGCTCTGACTGCACAATTCTTCTGCTTCTTACAGGCGTTCATGCCAAGCAGGCATCGGTTGAGGCTTATTGGTCCTTGGATGGCATTTATCACATCAAGCAGGCTTATCTTTGATGGCTCTTTGTTGAGCGTAAATCCGCCATTGGCTCCCATGCAGCTTTTCACCAATTTGGCTTTTTGGAGCCGTTGCATCAGTTTGCAGGCGAGCTGGTATGAAATATCTTCCTCAGCCGCTATTGTTCTGGTTGATATAGGGTTGTTTCCATAATGTGAGGTGAGATTTACCATCGCCCTGAGTGCATAATCAGTATTTCGTCTTAAAACATCCATCTATAATCCCACTCTAAAAAAATACAATCGTTCCTATATGTTTGACAGACAGTGTTTTCTATATATAATATAAGACTAAAATAGTCCTATTTGTTCGTAATTTCAACAAAAAAAATTAAAATTTTTAAAAATTTCTTTGTCAGGAGCAGGAAATTATCGGCTATCAGTTACGGTAAAAGCTTATATCCATTGCCTTTAACAAAATTATTGGCGATTTCCGAGGCCTTTTCTCGCGTAGACACATCAGGATATTTTGGGGCGGTTATGATCCCTTTTTTTGCAAGTAGCCGGGCCGCTAACACGCGGACCTGCTGGGCCTGATTAACAGAGTCACCAAGGATACGCATCGATTCCTGTGGTGAATGAAACCCAACTCCATTATTGGAAGAAACGTAATCCCAACGAAACTGTGCATGTCTTAGCAGTTTTCGCAGTTCAGTCAAGTCTTCGTCTGTTGCACCTGACTGCATGGCCGCTGCTAAATCAAAGTGAGCATAAACAAGAGCCTCTTCAGCAGCAAGCATGGCGTTTGATGCCTTGGTCTGAATTGTCTCAATTCTGGTGCGGATGTCCTTTTCACTCCAACGATGACAGACGGCACAACTATTGGAGATGTTAAGCAGGGGGCTTTGTATGTGGTGATCCGTAAACTTGAGCCCGCCCTCTGTACGGTAGGGCATATGGCAGTCTGCGCATGATATGTCGCAGTATGAGTGAATTCCGGTCAGGTACAGTTCGTAATCAGGGTGCTGGGCCTTAACAATAGGTGTGCCGGATATAGGATGCCTGTAATCAGAAAAATCCCGGCTGTCATAGTAGGTAATCATGGCTTCAACGGAGGTGCCGTTCTTCCAAGGCAATGTAAGGTAGTTTTTCAAGCCTGCATTCCGGTCGTTCTTAAAGTAATATTCCACATGGCACTGGGCACACACAAGCGAACGCATCTGCTGGTGAGTTATTTCTTTGATGTCCCGGCCCATAGCTTTCAGTGCTTCTGTCAAAACCGGGCGTGTGATTTTTAGCTCCATTGTAGTAGGATCGTGGCAATCCCGGCAGCCAACGGGATGTGTGATTTCGTTTTTGAGGTCGTGGAAATTGGCGACGTAGAACTGACCGATGTCCATCTTGTTCATAAGGCGCGGCACATCTGTGCTCTTACAGGTCCAGCAGGTAGCGGCATTGAAAGGTTCCCTGATGCGCTTCGTGTTTGTTACATCCTCTACGGCATAATAATGGCCCCGAGCCTGGAGATAGTCCCTGCCGAATCCGTAGCCGGCGAAAAGGATTACCTTATATGAGTCGGCGTCGAGATAGTCTCTTGGAAAGGCGCCTCCGAACATGGTCTTTGTGTCGGTAATTCGGGCCTTTAGATAAGAGTCGTATTGCCGTGGATAGTTCTTTCCCCATTCTGCGTTGTCCGGCTCCCACTCGGCGATAGGCTTCAACGCCAAGACGGGACGCTGAGCCTCCCAGCGGCGTTCCATAACTGATACAGCCATCAATCCCAGCAACACTACGATTATTGCTGCCAAGAAAACAATCAAAATGCCCGACCAAGGGGGAAGTTTTGCTTTTGACGACTCATTAGGATCTAAGCTTTTTGAGTTTGATTCGGCCATTATGGTTTCACTCCTTTTGTTATAGACTCCAGCCCGACATTGGGAAACCGAGGACGAAGCAGGCCAGGAGAAGAGGACAGGCTCCGAATTGAGCCATGAATGTTGTTATGACAATCCCAGCACTCGCGCTGCGACGATGCTGCCAGACGAATCATTGTCATCTGGTTGCCGTGGCATCGCAGGCAATTGGCCTGAACGACAGGTAAGGCCCGCTCTGAAAGCTCCAGCACCTGCGGTTCTTTACGTAGAGTAAAAACGTAAGAATGTTTGAGTCCGTCGACGGCCTTGAAAGCGTATTTTGCCACAGAGTTATTGTGGGGGACATGGCAATCCGTACATATAGCCACCCGGCCGTGGCTGCCTCGCTGCCAGGTTGCATAGGCATCGGTCATGACATGACAATTTATACACGTTTGGGGAGCGTCGGAAAGATATGATGCAGCATTTGCAATACGCGCCAGTAATATAGCCATGCCTATACAAATACCGGCGGATACGTACACCGAAATCTGCCAGCATTTTGACAGAGAAGTGAGTGTCAGAAATGATTTCAGTCTTTCAAACATCACCATATCACAATAGTAGAGTATGACGATGAAATTGCAATTGCTAAATTGAAAGAGGTCACGCGATTTTCTTCTTCACTCAGCTATGTCGATGGAGCCGTCTTCAGAGATGTGGACCTGTTTTTTAAGGCCTTTAGCAGAAACAAAACAATATTGGCCCGACCCTTTTATCACAATATCATTGTTATCTACGATTATATCAATGTCTTGTTCTGGGTCTCTTTGGCGGATTACGTTAGTCAGCAGAAAGGCTTTTTCGAGCCCATCTCCCGTCATGTAATTTGCCACCTCATCGGGCTGGGCAAGACGGCCGGCATCATAGATTGAGGTATTCTCCATTTTTTCAAGCCAGGAATATACTTCATCATTAGACATAGAATCGGTCATTTTTGATGAGACGGGATTGCGATTTATTGCAGCCTTTATGAAGGGGGCCCAATCACAGGTCTTCATATCTCGATATGCGTAAAAGGCAAGGTCGGCGGTTGTATTATTGTCTCTGATTTGCTGCAGGTATTCAATTATCTGATCCCTGCTCTGGTCTGCCGTGATTTCGATGGGACTGGCAGGCATAAAATTTTTATCCGAGGCCGGCAGCTTTGCCTCTATGTGCACAAAACCTGCCAATTCGTCTACGAACTGTCGCGCATCTGTGATAACCGGCTCAAAGTATTTTCGTAAAATTTCTCTGTCTTCCTGTCTTCTTACATCGACTTTTTTCTTTCGTATTAACTTTTCAAGCTCATCGCATCGAATCCTGCCGGGCAATTCATAGTGGACAAAATCCTCATCCGAAACCTCAGCGAGCAGTTTTTCATGTGTTGCATCGGCTATTCGAAAGTTGCTTGAGTGCTCGTAATGAAACAATATTTCAGCTTTTAAGAACTGGGGCTGTCCGTGACAATCGCTACAGAGTTGAAAGAATTTCTGATAGTCCCGATTGGTGCGTAAAAAACTTGCAAAGAGAGGTAGTGTCAATTCTGTTGAAAGGTACGAATTGAGCCGCCTTGTAAAGTGCTTATAGGCTTTTCTGTCTATCGTTGCGTCATCATACAGACAGTGCACATAGCCGGATGGGTGCGCTACGATAGTAACGTTTTCGTTGCGCAGCGCACGCTGGGCCTTGTTGGAAATGGCGGTTCCGTTAAACCACATCGTCTTGGTAACAAGCCTTCTATTATTGGTTAAAATGCCACCCTGGATATCAATGAAGTTCTGTGAGTGAAGAGGGGTCAGTATCATATAGATATCTTCAAGGGGTATGCCGCACACGATAAATGCCGCCGCTACATATAAAGCCGCAAGTGATACACATTCGCCAGCCGCCGAGTTGTAGCCCTGTTTTAGACGGAAGGCATTCATGGCCTCAACGGTTTCGGTCTTCCAGTATGGAATGATGTCGCTGTCATATTTATCCAGACCGAAGTGCTTGCGGATATCCACATCGAAATAATATTGGTCGCCGTGATAGCCGAACAGGGCATTGCTTTTTGCAATATCGTCGGGCGAAATATGCTTCTCGAACCGTTTGAGCTCCTTGGCCTTGCTTGTAAGCCCCCATGTTTCGAGGTCGAGATTGAACTCGAATTCATCCATGACGAATTGTTTGAGCCGCATTAGTTTTCTATAGCTGCTTTTGCCCTCCAGCTTTTTGAAACAATCCACATCTCGCCACTGCCAGATAATCGGGCTCATAATATCAGCCAGCACAAGGCTGTACATCAGCTCCGGAAACACAAAGATTTCCATGTCTGAAAGCGTTATCGCAGAGGTATATTTTTCCAGTTGCTTTGAGTCCATTTTCTCTTAACCGGAATTACTGTATGTCATAGATTAAGAACATATTTTAGACATGTCCATATAAAATGCAAATTTTTAGCGCAAACAAATATGTTGAAATGCCATAAACGGAGTATCGTGCTTTCTGTATCACTTAGCCAATGTTGATATCAGTTTATCCATTTCGCTGACAGCGCCCTTTCTTACCATTTTGCCTACCTCTATCGCCTGCCGGATTTCATCGTCATCAATTACCAATTCGTGAGCTTTATTGACATGATACTTGATGCAGGGGTGGCAATTGGCTGAAACCGAAGCTCCTATTGCGATCAGCTCTTTTGGTTTGTTATCAATCATCTCAACTTACCTCCTTACCGGCCATTTGCCAAAATTTCCGGAAGTTTTTCCACAAATGCTTTTATTTGGTCGCGTACTCTGCGGAACTCCGCCATAACCTTTTCTTCACTGCCGGTCGCGAAATAAGGATCCTCAAATGATTTAGGGAAGAGCTTTACCTTTCCGGGAAATACAGGGCACTGCTCTCTGGCATTATCACAAACCGTAACGACATAATCAAAGTCGATACCGGCAAGGTCATCGATGTGCTTGGATTCGTGGCCCGAAATATCAACGCCTGCCTCAGCCATCACTTCTATTGTCTTGGGATTGACTCCAATGGGGTGGATTCCCGCAGAGTAGGCCTCAATCACATCAGATTTCAAATGGTTGGCCCAGCCCTCGGCTATCTGACTGCGACATGAATTACCCGTACAGAGAAAAAGCACCTTTATCTTTCCTTCAGTCTCACGCATAAAAATTCCTTACATCTTTTAACAATTTTACCAAATTACTTACAACAAAGTTCAAACAGTTCACAATCCCGGCAGCTCGGTCGGTAGTTACCGTCGCAATCCTCAACAATACCGACTCTGGTCAAGGCGAAATCATACTTCACAGGATCGGCAGGTTCAATCTGTGAAAAATTCTTAGTTATTTCCAGCGCGGTTGATAAGGATACTGCTTTGCGATTGTGAAAACCAAGAATTCTGCACAATCTGGCCATATGCACGTCAACCGGCACAATAAGCTTTGCTTTATCGACTGATTTCCACAATCCTAAATCGACATCATCATCGCGCACCATCCATCGCAGGAAGAGATTGAGCCGTTTGCAGACGCTGTCGCCCGTGGGGCTGGCTAATAAGTATTTTAATCCACGACTAATTCGGCCATTATGAGGTCCGGTATACTTTTCCTGTAGCGAATCACAAAATTTCGACAGCGCAGGAAGGATAGTCTCATCGTTTTTATCGTAGCCCAGCAGAAAGTGTTTCTCGATAGTACCGCTTTGTTCAAAAACGTTTCTCAGCAACTGAAGCAAATCCGAGATGTCACGGCCTGTGGTGAAACGATGTTTGAAATCTGCCAGGATTTTTCTCTCGGCTTTACCAAAATCTCTTACAAAAGCATATGGACTTTCTCCCATACGCCCTAAGAGGTCGGCCAGGCTTTTCTGGATTTGCTGTACTCTGCCGTACGCAAGGTCTGCTGCCAGAAGCGCGACGACTTCCATATCGGCTGGGTTGGAATAATCATATACAAATTGCAAGGGGTCGCTGCCGATAAATTCCCTGCGGTTATAGCGGACATATAGTTTTTCCAGGCAATCTCTTATTTGTGTAGTCCGCCTGCTTACCATGCATCGTTTACTTCGTACTTTATGAATCGTATCGTGATATATACCTAATTTCATACTCTTATTAATTGATGAATTCTTCCAGGCCGGGATAAATATTACGGTCGAAAATTTGATTACGAAACAAGTCTATCTCATGAAGGGTGATTGGGGAAGTAGCACCTTCTTTTGTCGCAACCAGGGCGCCAAGTACGTTACCAAACCAGGCAGCCCGGTCAATCGATGCTCCACGGAGAAGCTTGTTGACAAATCCTGCTGAAAAAGCATCCCCTGAACCGATCGAGTCGACGAGTTTGACCTTATAGCCGGGCACATACACTCTTTCACCTCCACGGGACATCGCAAAAGCACCTTTTTCTCCAAGCGTTACAACGCAGTGTTTGAGAGACCATTTTCCCAACATTTCTTCACAAAATTCCGGGATATTTCGATGTGAGACATCTAACATCCGGCCAAGATGGTGGGCCTCGTCTTCATTTAATTTGATAACATCTGCTTTTTGTAAGGAAAAGCGAACCGTTTCCGGATTATAGCAATCTTTTCGCAGATTTATATCCAAAAGCTTCAGGCTTTGACCTGCTCTTTCCAGAAGCTGCTCGATGGTCTTACGTGATATTTTCGACCTTTGGGATAGGGTCCCGAAACACAAACAATCGACAGTTGAGGCGGCATCAACCAGCGCATCAGTTAACTCAATTTGGTCATACGCAACCTGGGGGATGATGACAAAGTCCGGCTTGTTATCTTCATCAAAGCTAACCTGAACCATGCCCGTTGGCAAGTGTTCATCCCATTGGATATACGTTGTGTCCAGGCCCAGTTGGACAATCTGGTCAAAGGCCTTTCGGCCAAGCTCGTCCCGGCCGAGACGACTTACCATAAGGCCCATATCGCCAAGCGAATTTACTCGATAGATAAAATTAAAGGGTGCACCTCCAAGAACGGTGCATGAAGGCAATATGTCCCATAGCACTTCGCCAAATGCAAGTATCGTCTTTGTCATATCAAGTGTATCCGTTCGGTCTAAGGTTCAACCACTGCGGTTATAAATTCATCTATGTTCTTACGCTCTATCCCCCCATACGTTCGCGCTTCTTCATAAAATGGTCACAGTTGTCTAAATCTTCCTGCGACAGTTCCACAGTCTTATGTCCCTAAGAATGGTTATGAGTTTATTACAGGCGCCCTTGTAATATGATGGCAGGATTGTGGTGGGAAACAATGAGTTATTGCAATATAGTTCTGTTTGCCCCGTGCCATCCTGATTCATCTGAAATAATCCATGCGTACAAATCCGGCCTCGGTTTTTAGCCATTATAATAGCAGAACAAGCCAGCCATTTCAAACGCTTTCAGGGAAGCAGTGTTACGTGAAGTTGTCATAAGCAAATGAAGAAGTAAAAGTCTTTTATTTGGATGATTATTGATTATAATTGTCATAGTTTCGAAAGATAAGGTTTTCTGAACGTACAATTTAGAGTTATGAGAGCGTTAATATATGGTTGTGGTGCAGTTGGACTCGGTATTGCGAGCTGTCTGCTAAAATCCAAAGACCAGGTTGACATTATCGCAAGAGAAAATACGGTCCTGGCTTTACGCGAACACGGATTAGTAAGAACAGGAATCTGGGGCGATTACTCCACAGGGCCGACGGCTTTCAGCAGTTACACATCTCTAAGTGAAATCGAAATAAAAATCTACGATTATATCCTGGTATGCACGAAATCTTTTGATTCCTCTAATGCGGCAAAGGACCTGTCTCAGTATGATTCCCTGTTTGGCGAGAAGACAAAAATAGTTCTTTTTCAAAACGGTTGGGGCAATGCAGAAATATTTCTGACCTTTTTTGATAAGGAAAAGATTTATAACGCGCGTGTGATAACAGGGTTTCGAAGATCAAAAGCTAACGAAGTAACTATAACGGTCCACGCGGACTCGATTCATATCGGCAGCTTATTCAGCAATGACTTTGCGTGTATTCAAAGCTTATGCCAATCCATAGACAAGGGCGGCATCCCCTGTGAAGCAACCAACAATATCGAAAAAGACCTCTGGGCGAAGATGCTTTATAACTGCGCACTGAATCCTCTCGGTGCCATCCTTGACGTCCCATACGGAGTATTAGCAGAAAAGGGATCCGCCCGAACCATAATGAAAGGCATTGTAGAAGAAGTTTTTGATGTTATGAAAGCAGCAGGGTATGAAACACATTGGCAGTCGCCGAAGGATTTTCTTGAAGTTTTCTATGAAAAACTTGTGCCCGACACAGCCGAACACAAATCTTCGACTCTGCAGGATATACTCGCAAAAAAGAGGACCGAAATTGATGCGTTAAACGGAGCTGTAATTAGACTGGCCGAGAAATACGGAGTGCGTGTTCCATATAACTCGGTCGTCTACAATATAGTAAAGTTCATTGAAGCTAAAGGCTCTTAGAAGTCTGATGCTTCAGCAGGATTTTTGGAAAGGCTTTTTTCAGATAGCCGGAAAGGACAGGAAATGTCAAACTGCAGCCGCAGGGATTTTATCAAAATCTCGGGGAATATCGCAGGCGCGGCCGTATTAGGTGGATTAACTTTTAGTTGTCGGAGAAAAGAGATGCCTACTTATTCCAGATGGAGTGGTTTCAAGTATGCCATGTGCAACGAGAGCATGGCCGAATTAAGCTGGGCCGAACAATGTCGAATTGTTGGCAATGCAGGTTATAAAGGGATAGAAATCGCGGCGTTTACATTTGTTAAAGAAAGTGTAGAAGAGATTAGCCCTGAAAAACGCAATCAGATGGTTTCGGTTATGAAAGAAGCCGGCCTTGAATGTGCGGGAATTCACTGGTTATTGGCACCGCCACCTGAAGGATTGCATTTTACAACACCGGATGCTACCGTCCGTCAAAAAACCGTCGCTTACCTTGATAAACTTATAGATTTCTGCGGCGATCTTGGAGGCCCTTACATGATTTTCGGCTCTCCGAAACAACGAAGTACTGTGGGAATCTCCCTTGAAGAGGCAAAGAAATATTTTGCCGAAGGGCTTGCCGATCTCGCCGACCATGCTCAGCAGCGTAATGTCAAGATATTGATTGAACCCTTGGGCAGAAGCGTAACTGATGTTGTTAATACATTGGCGGAAGCATTACAGTTGGCCGAACAAATTGACCACCCAGCGATTCAGATTGTGTTTGACTTTCATAACACCGAAGATGAGACCGAGCCGTTTGATGTACTACTGCGAAAATACTACGAGAATATTGAACATGTTCATATACAGGAAATGGACGGCAAACATCTGGGGACAGGAACAGCGGTTCACGACTATGTAAAGGCCTTTCAAACGCTTAAGGATTTGAAATACGATAAGTGGATATCTCTGGAGGTGTTTGATTTTTCCCCCGGCGGCAAAAGAATCGCCGAAGAATCTATGAGGATTCTTCGAGAAATCGAGGCCCAATTACTTTAGGTTATCGTTTTCTCTATTCCTCCCAGAGCCAGCTTTCAAAGAAAAGGGCGGCATCTTTGAAATCGACGAATCCGTTTCTGTCGAGGTCCTCACGTAAAAGATTTTCATAAAGACGCCAGCCACCGGAGAACAGGGCAAGGTCCTTGAGGTTCACAAAATCACTATTATCAAGGTCGGCGATATTGCCCGCGGTCGAAGAGGACATGCTTGCCTCGGCGGTGCCGCCATACGCGCCCATATTTATTCGTTTGCCGTGAGGCCACAATTCTGCCGTCCAGTCCGAATTCGGATCACCCGTATCGATGCAGGGGCTATTCACATCGTCCTGCACCCAGTTCTGGCCGGACGGATTCCAGCGGCCGACTCCTGATTTGAGGTGATAGTCGCCGATGCCTACATTAGCATATTGGGGATCTGCGTCGATATTTCCTTCCAGCCAGGTGACGGTGGAATCCAGCACAGATCCATCCTGGACGACGGTGACGCCGCTCAGTCCGCCTTCGATATTACAGTACTTGACTGTGACATGAGAACCGGCATCCGGTTCGTTGTCAATCTGGTGGCTGTCGGTAAGATGTATGGGTGCCGTCTGGCAGTCCCGTATGATACAGTTAATCAGAGTCGCACGGCCGCCGCCTTTAGTCAGGTAATAGGGAGAACCTGCTCTGCCCAGGTCAAAAATTTTGATTCCTTTGCCGTCACCATCATAAATATGGTCGATTGTGTTGTTGATAAGCAGGGCGTCACAGGTATTTTCAACTGCAACGCCGGCGTTTCGGCAGTTATAGATTACGTTGTTCATCATAACGGGAAAGCCACGGTCACGCAGAACGACGCAGTGGTCTCTGCTTCCTGAGATAATATTACCGATGAGGATGGCGGAGCACTTTGTGGGATTTATCATATCATCATCAGCCGGATTCAGGAATACGTTGTTGATTATAAGCGGAGATGGGCTGCTTTCACCCCACAAATCGACATCGTCGTTGTCGCCATGGTGATCCGTGAAGAAGCAACCCTCAACCAATACATAGGCAAATCGGGTATGGATACCCTGTCCGATTGAGAGAAACTGGCTGTTTATTATTTCCGATGATGCCTCTCCGGGGTAATTCGGGTCATCCGATATGATGGCTAAGGCGTCTCCCTGCCCACTCCCGCTGTCATCAGGCAGGTTCTGAAAGGTACAGCCTTCGACTTCGATATGGCTTGCCACGACAACAATGGCTTCGTGGTAGTCCCTGGGTCCGGGCTTCGGCACATAGTAGTCCTGGTGGTCGCCTGCGCTGTCGGCAAACTCGAAAATACAGTGCGCAAAACGGCTGTCTTCAGCTTCAATAAATATAATCTGCTTCCACCTGTTGCCGCTGCCGTTGCGTGTGAAGCGAATCGGCTCCGCTTCCGTTCCGTCGGCGAGCAGTTGCCCGTACACCTTGATCGAAATTCCATTGTCCATCATGACCACTGTTCCCGGCTCAATAGTCAGGATGATGCCGGCCGGTACGATAATGTTATCTTCAAGGATTTGCGTTCCCGACCACGTCGTATTCTCAGTCAGCACAATATCTGATTCCACTTGTAAAGACGGTATAAGCGAAAAATCGGTGCTGTCATAGGTAGTATTATGCCCCTCGATGGCCAGAAGGTTATTTCCATCGTTCAACAGCTCGCTGACTGTTCCCAGATCTATTGTCACCGGTGTGCCGGCTTCGTGAGAGTTGGCCAGCGTCGTGTAGATGACGTCTCCTTCGGGCATGTGCCTTGACGTTACGAAATCTCCATTTAGATACGCAACGAATCCGTCGTCGTAATCAATCACAAGCTGGACAATCCCGTTGGGATCCAATGACGACAAAGACACCGGAAATTCCTTTCGGATGTATACTGTCACGTAGTTATACTGCATATCGAGCAGCTCCGTGTTATCGTCATTATCCCCGTAACCAAAGCCGCTTTGCCCTATTTCCCACTCCGAATCGTCGAAGTCGGGCTCTCTCCAGTATTCGTTCGGTTCGCTCGGCGGTACATCACCCCGGAAGAATCTCCAGTATTCATCCGGTTCGATAAATGTTGTTCCCGCCGAGACACTGCCGTGAAAGAGCAGGAGCGCAAGTAAAGAAATTAGTATCAGCTTAATATGTGCGAGCTTCATAAAAGACCTCCATACGATAAAAGCCCTCTTAAGAGACCGTGTTTTCCTGACTGAGAATTCCCCAATAAACTTCTTTTCAACATTCCCAAAACTTCCGATACACTATATTACCAAATTTTTCCTGAAACTTCTACTGTTTTTATCCAGCTTTGCAGCTATAACCTCTCAAAAAGTGGGAATTCTTCACGAAAACCGGCTTCTGCCCCGCAAACTTTTCACACCAAAACTTGTTCCACTTTTGCTGAGGGAACAAGTATTTCTCAGATGGTACTAAGCTGTAAGATAGTAAAGTCTATCTCTGAAGCAATTAAGGTATATTGGGTGGGTCCTTTACCTTTCGGCCGGCTGCCCAGTATGCGCCGCGGACGACAAGACGCTGGAAATGTGGATTTTCCCAGGCCCTGCGGTCATGGCCGTTACTTGTATAGAATACCCTTCCCTTGCCGTAAGATGATACCCAGGCCATTGATTGCCGTTCGCTGCCACGATTCATTCGGGTCAGAGAGCGCATCTGGGCGTTGCGGTGGTAGTTGTGAGCATAGGTCTCATCCTGAATCTCGAAATCCTTCAGGCCCTTCGTAATCGGGTGCTCATGGTCGTAGATATAGACAGTGAAAGTACCGCCGCCGTGACCGGCGAAGCGTCCGCCGACCATTTCCCAGTACCGGTCGCAGTTCTTAAACGAATCGGTTGCACTGTGAATGCCTACGTAGCCGCCGCCGTTCTGAATGAAATCGCAAAGCCCATCTTCCTGCTCTTTCGTCGGCTGCATCCCGGTCGTGTACTGCATGATGATATCGAACTGCTTGATACGTTCCTTGAAGTCGTCGAGGTTTTCGGTGAAGGTCACCTCGAAGTCGTTTGTGCTTTCAAGTACGGCCTTCATAATAGGGGGGCAGTTTTGCCAGTCGTGCCCGCCACCCCGGAAGAACATCACCTTGATTTTCTTATCTGAGCCGGCAGCAACCAAAACTCCCGCCGCCACTACGACACATAATGACACCATGCCAATCAATACTAATCTTTTCATTACTCAATCTCCTTATACAAACCTTTTTTTTGTTGTTAATACTTGCAGTAACAATCTGCTTACGAACACCTATTTACACCACTTTTGTTAAAGAAATGATACAAAATACATGTAGGTGATGTCGAGGGTAAATTAATAAACATCAATTAGCCTTGTGACGGATATGTATTAAGCAGCAGGTGGAAAAAGAAATAACGCAAGTAAAGAATAATCTGTTCATTTATTCGAGTTTTCCTTATCAGGAAATTTTTTCCTCAAAACTATCCCTTCACCATCCCACAACACTTCAAGTGCCTCATCATCCCATCTCTCGATTCCGATTGCCGGGTCACCAACAGTTAAATATCCGTTATCAGTCCTTTCAAACAAAACGACACTGTGTGGTGTCCCTGGTTTCCATCCCCAATGGCTTACATATTTGGTATGTTCTTCACTGCTGCTATTAAACTCTGCACTAATAAGTATTGGGAATTCGATATTTTTCTTGTCTATGCCTCTTACCAACACCGCCATGTATTCAGGATGAGCATATAAATTTACCCCCCTCCATACTCCCTGCCACGGGGTTCCTTTTATAGTGCTCAGACACGCCCGAATCATTTCCTCTTCAGAAACTTCTATTCCATGAATTCTCAAGAGACTTGCCGCAGCGGCCGCCGAACATGTTGACTCCGTAGTTTGGGTACTGAGCCACTTTTCAGTGACATTTCCGCCTTCCGGTCTTGGGTAAATGAAATAGCAGAGAAAATCCATGGAGGATGCTGCCAAAAGAGCCGATACGAGAGCAATTCTTCTCCACATTCTGACAGAAGAAATTTTTGTAAGTATTCCTGCAGCAAAGCCGGCAATAATAAGTAACCATTTCCCGTAAAAAATGGTGTTATCAGTAGTATCTGTAAACTGCTGTCTCTCAAGAAGAAAACGTATCCTATTCCGAACAATAGTGAACCAGTCAAAAGTGAGTATCGCCCCTTTGTTCCGAGTCGAGTGCTTAGCTTTAATCCCCCCCAAAAAGCAACAGCTGCAGATACACTTATAAAACATATTGCAAAGATCATCCGTAATCCTTTTACTAAACTGAGATTTTCGATACCCGACTCTCAGGAAGTCACGAAAGGGATTAGTCTTATTATATTACTGAAAGAGGTTGTAAATTACAATTGTTTCACAATGTATTTCGAATTATCGGTGTGAGAATTACTACCGGTCAGAGAAATGTTTGAGATAATCTCACAAGGCTTTGAGTATTACATTATCTGAAAATCGTCATCAGACGAGTAACTTCATACCACTTTTCACTGTTTGACGTCTTCCAGATGCTCTAAGGTCATGATGCCTGAATCTTCAGAAACATGCTTGATACGCATGTATAAAGAGTTGCGGTGGCGCCATAGAATCTTTGCCGCCTTGTCCAGTTTGTAGTGAAGAACCTTCTTTCTCGGGTCGGACCAGCGGGATTCACAGCAGTCGCACACTCCGCGGCTCTTATCAAACCACCAAAGCTGGAAACCTCCAAAACCCTTATACTGCTCGCCTTTGACACCTAAAACACACTCATCGTAAAGTAATTTTTTTATGTGCTCTTTATCCCTGACTTGTATTTTTTTCATTGTCAGAGCCTCTTTCAAAGGAGCACCGCTGGTTCGTGCTCGTATAAAACCCACAAGTTGCAAGCAGAAGTTTCAAGCGGTGCCCCTTAAATTCTCCGTCAACCGCTTGTCAGTATGATTTTATTATTATGATATCTTATATCGACGAAAAAACAAGAAAAATCACAAAAAATAATGTGCTTTTTTAGGCCCACATAGGACAAAATAACCTTTGTGACAGGACCGGTCGCGATTATAACCCGTAACAAATAACGGGTGTTATCCTATCTGCCGGTTTGCTTTGTAGGTTCGACCACGATTTTATCTGTAAAATTAGTGCTGCGGCCTGAAAGTGCGATATGTCCTCTTACCTCAGCCAGCCGAAAGTGTATTTGTATTTTGCCAATTGTTACGGTAACCTCTTTGTTGTTTACCTGTGTATTTGCTTTTTCGACAGAAGTAACGCTGTCATCGGTTGCCGTTAAGACGTGAAGAAAATGGTCAACAGTTTGTTTTTTTGTCGTTGATATTTCGATACGGCACTGCGGCGCCGGGCCGGTATCTCGGGCCGGAGGATAGGTTTTTCCGTCATAGCTATAAAGTTCATCACCGGTAACAAGCTTCACCTTCGGTTCAAAAGGCAGCAAAGTCTGGATGAACAACCGTCCTTTGCCGTTTGTTACTACAAGACCGTCTGTTGTCTCAACCGGAAATTTCATTGCCTGGAGCAACCACGTCTTTTTGAAGTTGGGATTTTTTACTCTTACTCGGTCGAATATAACAAATGTGCCGGGCCGTAGATAGACAATTTGCCGGGTAAAGTACTCCAGTTTTTTAGGCGAATAAGACCTTGTGCAGTCTCCGGCTACATAAAGATACTCTCCCTTGTCTTCGAAGGCTAAAATATCTGCAATGTCATAGAGTCTGCTTCTTTTATTCCATTCATCTGCGTCCGTTACAGCGCCGTTATGGTGCGGCCAGTTGTGATGCTGGCCGCCATCGTTGCCGGATACGATACCGGCGCGTATTCCGGGCCATATTTCACATGGGTCGTGTATGAGTATGGTGTTATGGGCGATGGTGCGCAGGTGATAGTTGACATCGTGTTTTGAGCCAAACGCGTCGTAGTGGCCGCCATCACCGACGAGTTCCTCGTACTTGTAAATCATAAAATGCCCGACGTCAAGGTGCTGGTGTGCCGTAAAGCGGTCTCCGCATTTGAAGAAAAAATATGTTGCATCTTCATTCCAGGAGCTGCGTGCATAAACATAGCCGGGACCGGGGCTGATATGCGACAATTTGAAGCTGTTCAAGTCGATCTTCTTGACGGTTGTGTCACGCCACAGGAAATCCTTGTACGCATAAACGCCGACGCTTGAGCGTGGCGTCGTTTCGTTAAAGGCGTGTACAGCCTGATGGCTCGAATTGTCTCGGGAATGGTTGACGAGGATGCGTCTGGCCGACAAGGCCTTATCGCGGTCGCCGCCGAACATACGTCCTCCGCCGTCACCCATCGGAACCGGCCGGCGCGAATTGTAAATCTTTATGCCGGGATAGGCTTCGAACATGCTCGCCAGAGCCCGGTTACTAAAAAAGTTCGGAGCCGCGGCGTAATAGTCAACACCTTCGCAATACCGGGCGACCTCACAAAAGAACAGCCACTCATACAGCCAGTAGTTGATATAGTAACCTTCGGCCCAGCCTCCGCCCGCCCCGGCCAGTTCGAGGGCGGGAGCCGCCCGGCTACGGTACTCCTGTTCGAGGGTTTTCAGAATCTCCGGCGCACGTTCGTTTTCGTAAAAGGTGGCATAGCAGGCCAGTCCGATGCCCCAGTACTTATACCCATACCAGCCATTGTGGAATACATGTGTCTCTGAGCGGATATTTTCATCGACGGTTTTGTTCATATACGCATGGAAATTTACTCGCTCGGACTGGCTCCAGTACTCATAACATAGGTCGTATACAATCGCGCAGCGCGCCAGGTCGTGGCCGAAGGTAACATGTCCTTTTCGGATAGGGCCGTTGACGTATTTCATCGCCTTCTTAACGGCACTTTTGCCGATCTGTTCATCCTGCTCTATTGCACATACCAGCGCCATCGATATCATCTTGGAATGGTCATCGGCATCAAGCTCTCGAGCCACTCGCACAACGCGTTGATATGCTTCAGGACGCTGTTTGGCCAGTTCCTGTAGACGCTTCCGGCTACCGAGCAATCTTGGATGACTCTTAGGAACAGGATGCCTTTTTGTCTGAGCAGCCACAACCTGAGCATAACCTGTAGTCCACAGAACAAAAATGCCTATCCAAATGATAAGTGCTAAACCAACTTTAATTCTTAATCTCATATTCGTAAGAAATCTCATCTTATTTTTTCGGAACAAAACGAAACGAGGTTGATATCAAGGAACTAACTCATCAGCGCCAATATCAGGTTTATCGCCGCGAACCTCACCGTCGATATCACCTCTGACATCGGATAATGGATTTGCTTTATTAATAACGTCGACCGCGCTAACCGTCAGGTGGAGATTACCTTGTGTGGGATTGGCGAGAGTAGACGTAAGGTCTTTTTCGAGATTTTTTACAAACCTGATGTTGCTGTCCGACTCGTTCCGGATTTTCGGGCCACTGAGCAGATTGTTGGCGACAAGCAGGCCATCGTTATCAAAAACAATCCGAATCAGGCGTCCAAGACGGCTGTCAGGCTCGTGGATGGTGTTGTTGAGAATTTTGCAATCCTTGGTATAGACGGGGACAATGCCTCCTTCGGTGGCCCTTGTGATGAAATTGTTACGGACGATACAACGGTGGCAGTGCGTCATGATACCATCGGCGCGGTGGGGATTCCCAAGGCAGATGCCGGCGTCGCAGTCGATTATGATATTTCTCTCGATGATACAGTCCTGTGTGTCAAACCACATAAACACGGCACCGCGCCCCTCACGAGTCCTGCCCCGGATACCTATGAAGACATTGTCACCAATTACCCAGTTTTTGGCATACATGACATCGATTCCGCCGACGTAGTTACCGTTGGCGATATCGCGCGGATCATCGCTTAATCGCTTTGGCCTGTCGTTGTAAAACAGGCAGTATCGCACGCGGCAGTTTTTCGGGCGGGTTGCCTGACGGTTTTCTTCCGGCACCTTTTATTATGGATGATGCAATTGTAGATAGTAAGATTCTGAACATTGCTGTCGGAATTTATTTTAAATCCGTTGTACTGAATGTTCTGAATGGTCAGGTCGGCAATCGTAACACCGGAGCAAGCTCTTACACCGACCAATTCTCCATGGCTACTTTTGGCGCCATCTATGACCACACTTTCACGATGGCCAGAAGTTCCTCTTAAAGTTACGTTGTCGGTTTTAATTTCTATATAACGGGGCATTAGATAGTGGCCGTCAGCCAGTAGAATGGTCCCGCCCGGCTTTACCTCTTCGACCGCTTTGAATAATTCCTGAACGTTAGAGACTTTTATTACCTGCCCTGCAGGGCTCGGCAGGGCAGGGGCCTTGGGGAACCATGGTTGGTCGGGGGGATTTATGACGGCCGGTGGCCTGACCTTAGGCTTAGGAGATTTTTTGTCTTTGGCCGGCGAAACTAAGCCGACTGTTTGCAGCACCTCCGCATATTTCATCAGGACAAGATAATTACGCAGCGAATATCCACAGCACTTAAGTCCCTCCTGTGAGTAGTCATCACAACAACTTTTTGGATTACTGGGATGTACTCCATCACGAGACAGAAGTGTAGGGACATCATATCCATTGTATTGAGAAAATTTATTCAACGCTCCGTCCCAATCGTCGGGGCGGCGTTTTAGAATCTCTGCATGAAAGTCAGTAAGCGGAACCTTCATCTGGTGAGCGATTGTACGCACGGCATCAGCATAGACAGCCGCTTTATCCGCCAATCCATGCCGGGGAGGAATCGTGCTCAAAATCACCACAGTCCCATTGTTCAGGCACTTTTGAACAACTTCACGAGTTTTCTTAATATACTCCTGCAGGCCGACTGAGCCAAGGTCGTTCGTACCAAACATGATAAGGGCCACTTCCGGATTGAGCCGCGCAAGCCAACTGTCAATATTCTCATGCGCCCAGCGGATGGTCATTCTGCCCTCGTTACCAAATACAGGGCCTTTCCAGTCACGCCAGCAGTCTTTCTTCAGATACTGCTCGACTAACCGGTATGCTTTTTGCATCTCTTCACTGGCGTTTTTTCTTGTGTATAATAACGGTGTCCAGAAGGCCAGAGTAACCGTGATGGAGTCGCCGAAATGCGCAAAGGTCCCTTTCTCACCGGTAAAATTCGAACGTACTTTGGTCATTGCATCAGCCCAATATTGATCCTTGGCTTGATCATTTTTCATTTCCCTTGCTTGAGTTGACAATGCAAGCAGAAAAGACAATAGGATAACCAAAGTAGTGTGGTTGTGCGCTTTCATCTTTTTTCTCCTGATGAAAAAAAGCTTTTGCAATCCGTCGATAACAGACAAAATAATCGCTATCACATACCTGACACGTAATAGCCCATAGGTTCAACCTTTTTGCCGTCAGGTAGGCGGTATACTTTATCGCCGAAGTTAACCGTAATTGTAATATCGTTTGCGAACTTCGTTTGTTGAACATTTCTATTGTCCGTTAGGAAGCGATGGTCGGTCATCTCGGCATAACCAACGGCACGTCCAACGGGACATACGTTCTTGTAGCTTTTGACAAAGCGGTCTTTGTTCTCCTTCCATATCTTATTGTTGAACATAAACATCGGTGGTGTGCCATAGAGAATGTTGAAAAGATCGCGTTTGTCCCAAAGTGCGGGGATTTTGTTATTGTAGTCGCCCCAGTACCACTGTGCCACGACGCAGTCGTGGTAAACAAGCTCCCACAGGGGCAGGCGGTATTTTTGTCCCACCTGGAACTTTGCCACCCTCTCGGGAACTTCGTCCCAGGGCTTTATCATGCTTCGCCCGGCATCCGGCACACGATAAGGCCCGAGACTGAGCATCCCCTCGAAGTAGTGAACATACGGCACAGCGGCATCGTGTCCGGTCTCACTGCCCGTAACCAGTTTCATTTCCTCAGACATGAAACGCAGCAGTTCCATCTTCCAGTGTCGGCTTTCGCTGCGAGTCATTGGATGGTCCGGGTCGTAACATTCACGCCAAGGCGAAGCCGTCGTTGTATCAATAAAGCGGCAACGGTAGGGATGTGTTTTCAATTCTTCCGGGATGCGTTGTTTTGCGTATTTGAGCGCTTGCCTGTCGCATAATACACCACAGGGATACATCACGCCGTCCTTTCCCCTGACACGCCATCCCTTCCGCCAGTCGCCGTTTCTATCGAGCATAAGGTCCTTCGGCCAGGCTGCCTGTGTCCAGTCTGGATGCGTTCCACGGAGCTTTTCTTTCACAATCTGCGGATCCATAAGATCCTGGTAAATGTCATAGCGGCTCGTAAGAATACCACCCATTTCGTTCATCGTCTTAATGACATCCGGAGAACGGCGATTACTCCATAATATCCTCTCTATACCGAGCGATTTCATCTCTTTTACAATAGATAGTGAATCTCTCTCCCAGTACCAGACATTCACAGCCCCGATCAGTAAATCAACGTTCGGATTTTCCTTGCACTTCTGTTCTAATGTCTTGAGCAAACCGGTTTGTTTTGCATAAGAGCGATATCGTTTACACATCGCCACATGACCGCCCCGGTCAAAGAAAATATAGCAAAGCTTTCGTGTTGGCCCGAACTTGCCTTTCTGTGACTGCCACTCAGGGGCCTGGCATAGGAAACCGTCAATACGCGGCACCCGGACAGCCGCATCATTGGGCGTCTCCACGATTGTCATTATTCCCTGTTGGCCGTCGGTGACACCATACCACGGCATACACAGACCATGTCCTCCGTAAAGATGGTACCACATCGGACTCAAACTCTCATCGTCAACCGGATAACTGATGCCCTCATTGACCGGCATCACCAGGTAAGTCCTTTCGCCGGTTATAAAAGGGTGTGGAAACTGTATGGTCTGTGCGAGGTCTCCATTGCCAATAAGTTCCACAATCAGTTCGGGTTGCCCTGGTTGAAGTCTGATACTAACATCGATATTTAACATGCTTGACGGTTCCAGCAACCTCAGGCTAAGACCGTCAGCAGTCGTCCTGGCATCAAGAACAACCCTGTCAACAGTAGCTTTTTGTACCCAATTCTTTTCTGTGCGACGATCGACCACCGAAAGCGTAGCGTCAGCGGTCTTAAAAGTGACCTCTAACATTTCGTTGGCAATCTTTAACGTTTCAGGCAGATCGTTCGAGCGCAATTGGTCCAGTGTACCGACCAGATACAAAGCGGCGTCATCCAGCCAAACCGTGGCCGGGCTGTGGCCGATCAGTCGAGGCAGAATAGTCTTGCCGCCGGCGGGAATAACGAATCGAGATTTCAACTTTCGCCACTTGTCGGTTGCTGCCGACTGGACTGCTCCGAATGCCCAGTCTATTACATGGTCATCTGCACCTCGCAAGGTCACAGATAATGTTGTGGTGCCCTTGCCTTCCAAACGTACCCAGCCGCTTAGCTCATAGATTTGGCCAACCTCGACCGTTAGTACCCGGACTTGATGAAAACTCCAATCCTGCTGTCCGTTATGTTCTATCTTTGCAGACTGTCGCCCGCCATGATAACGGCTTGTATCGATTGAGGCATTGCCGCCGGGCGTTCGGGTCCAGAGTTTGTTCCAGCCGGTTAGTCCCTTTTCGAAGTCACCGTTGGTTAACAGATTCTTATCGGTGGGATTCTCCGCCGATTTGCAATGATAATATAATGATAGCATTATTAGCAGTAAGATTGCTTTCCGGCAGGTACTCATCATAAAACCTTTCGCTTAATGCAAAATACCTCCAACCAAATCGACATGTTGAGACTATTGGTTATTAACGGTCTTTTTTAGAACGACGAATCAGATTATACTTTTTGGCCTCTTCGATGACGGAGGATAGCAGGACAGGTTCTCCATTTTTTTCTTTGGATTCATCTGCGGCAGACATAAACGCAAAAATCTCGGTCGTTTCTTCCGTCGACACCGGAACCAGGCCGGTTTTGAAGAACCTGACTATTTCTACTACAAGAGGCTCATAGCCACCGTATCTGCCGCTCTGGACGACACCTTTCGTACCGTAGACTAATGCACCGTAATCTGATTTTCCTTTTTTAATACCTCTGTAAGTTCCGATTCGGCCGTCTTTCCAGAGACCGACAACAAATTCCGCATCTTTAGTTTGTATACGTCTAACGGACTCACAGCCGGGGCCCATAATGGTAAAAAGAATCTCTACGCCATGAACGCCGTACCAGTAAAGATCGGGATGGTGTTCTTCCAGACTACAGGGACTAAATGCCGCACAGCCGAGTACCGCGCCAACCTTGCTATTGCTTCTCATATTGATAATACCGGGGCTGAAACGCAGAGAAGAACTCGACCAGCAGGGCACGTTATGTTCCCGTGCAAGCTTAAATATCTCAAGCACATCCGCCAGATTACCCGCCATAGGTTTATCGATGAAGAGCGGTTTCTTTGCTTCTATTACTGGCCGTGCCTGCTCCAGGTGGGGCCGGCCGTCGACACTCTCAAGCAGGACACAATCAACCTTTCGGCACAGTTCTTCAATACTGTCTACGATTTCAACACCGAAGTCATCCCGCAGTTGTTTTGTGAATTTATCCACACGATTGGCCGAAGAGGGAATATCCGGAGAACCGCCAGAGTAACCAACAACGACCTTGCAGCCATAGTTTTTCGCTGGGTCATTGATCAGCTTTGTAAAAGCGATAACATGAGATGTATCAAGACCGATGATACCAAGACGAAGGTCTCTATCTTCAGCCTTAGCGACAAAAGGTATCGTTAGAAATACGAGTAACAGTGCTAAAAATACAACAGTCCGATTCATTTTTATGTCTCCATTATTTAATTTTCTTTCAAGGTAAAATAAATTTGATTATGAACAATCGCATTTTCTATACAACTAATGTTCCTTCAAGGATGGTGTTAGAAGTATTTACTTAATTTTATCATGTAATCGCTTTTGTTGCTCCTGTTGTGAATCCTCCATCTACCAGAATTATCTGGCCTGTTAAGTATTGCGAGGCGTCCGATGCCAAAAAGATAACCGTGCCGTCAAGGTCATTCGGCAGGCCGGGGCGATTCAAGGGAATGCGATTCGTAATGTATTCGACCCATTCTTTGTTCTCATATAATACTGCATTTTGTGCCGTCTTGAACCATCCCGGCGCCAGCACGTTGACGGTAATTCCGAACTTGCCCCACTCTGCTGCAAGACTTCTGGTTATCGACAGTATAGCACCCCGGCTGGCGGTATAGGGCGCAATCCCCTCCATTCCGAATACGCACGTACACGAACCGACGTTTATAATCCTGCCGTACCTTTTCTTTATCATTTCCTTGGCGACGGCCTGGGCACAGAAAAAACTGCCCTTCAGGTTCGTATCTAATACAGTGTCCCAATCCTGCTGAGAAACGTCGGTGCTTGGCCTTCGTATATTCAGGCCGGCATTATTTACCAGAATATCAATCTTACCATATTCTTTCATAGCCATGCAAACCATGTTTTCAATATCACTTTGTGACAGCACGTCCAACTGGACCGGCAGCGCCCTTCTTCCGAGGGACTCAATTTCCTGTTTGAATTCGGTCAGCCTCGAAATGTCTCTGCTGGTTATCACCAGGTCGGCCCCCGCTTTTGCAAGGGCCAGGGCAAAATATTGGCCCAGCCCGCGACTTGTCCCTGTTACTATGGCTACTTTACCGGAAAGGTCAAAAAGTTCTACCATATTCAATGTCCCCAAATCCTAAGGTTCCAAAACGATTTTCAGTAAATTCTCTTCTGCCTTGAGCAGTCGCTCAAAAGCCTTTGCCCCATCTTTCAACGGCAAAACATCGCTGATGAGAGGCTCTACATTGATTTTGCCTGATGCGACCAGTTCTATACAATCACGAAATTCGCCCGAGCTGGCATATGAACCGGTGAAGGTAAGCTCGCTGGCTATAAATTGTTGTAAATCAAACTCAGCCGTCTTTTCCAGATTGCCGACGGCGACAAGGTGTCCACCCATCTTCGTAACTGAAACGGCATCCTGAAAGGTGCTTGCATATCCAACGACTTCAAAAGAAACATTCACACCTTTATTGTCCGTTTTCTCAAAGATGATTTCTTTTAGGTCCGATTTTTCAGGATTGATGACTTCATCCGCCCCCATTTTCTTTGCTACATCGAGTCGAAACTCATTAATATCCGCTACAAAAATCTTGCGAGCCCCCTTTAGCCTGGCAGCCTGCAGAACAAAAAGACCGATTGTTCCTGCTCCTATGATTAAAACTGTATCGTCGGCCGAAATAGGAGCCCTGTTTGCGGCATGCGCACCTATTGATACAGGCTCCAGCAGTGCCGCGTGTGTGAAGGAAAGATTATCAGGAATTTTCGATACAATCCACCACGGCACCGCAACGTATTCTGCAAATGCGCCGTGCCTTTTGAAATCGGGCGTAGAAACGCCAAGTACCTGGCGGTGTTCACAGCGATTATAAAAACCGGTCCGACAAGCCTGGCATTGGTTACAATACACGGTTGAATCGAAGCAGACTCTCTGGCCTTTTTCAAAATCTTTTACGTTTTTGCCTATGTCCTCAGCAATACCAGCCGCTTCATGACCCATAATCAAAGGAGGAATTCTTCTTCCGGTTTTACCCGTCGAGCCATGTACGTCCGAGCCGCAAATCCCGCACGCCTTGACGCGAATCAGTACATCATCGTCACCGGCTTTGGGCTCCGGAAAATCAGAAAATTCAAAACAGTATGGTTTAGTATACACTAAAGCCTTCAATCAAGTATCTCCATCGATATAACCTGGTTCTTAATTTGTGTTTATTTCTTTGGATACTTTAACTCAAAAGAGCGAACTTTTGTCTTCTCGCCTTTTTTATTTGCAGCCTTGACGACAATTGTATTGTCACGCGATAAAGGAACGTTCTCCATAAACAAACCATCCGAAGAAACAGGCGACTCTCTGTTATTTACAACTATCTTTGTCCCGGGTTCCGCCCATCCGAATACATCAACAGCACAGTCATTTGCTATTGTGGTATGTTCGAGTGGATTCGTTTGGACAATCAGCCTTGGCGACCTGTCCAAATCCAGCAGCTCCTCAATAACCTGTTTTTTCGCGTTATACAATACATTCGGGTCCTTGCTGTATTCGCTCATCGCTCTGACAACCTGTGAAGCTATCTCGGCCCCTCTGCGGGACGGCTCAATCATTTTTGACAAGCGCTCGCTCAGTGTTTCTCTTATCTTGTTTATTTTGTTTTCCAGCATCCAGAAATGTTCATAATCCTGAATCCCGTTGCGCATCTGCTCCCAGCGGAGAGAATTGATAAGTCCATCCTTCTTTGGGTATACATGCCAGCCGTCGCCGCGGTGCTTGCCGGGGGATAGAAACGGATCGTCGGTCCAGGCATTAAATCCCCAGTGCAGATAACCTTTCAGACCGAAACGGTAATTCAGCCAGTGCAGTATTCGCGATTCTATTAGAGCAACATCAACGGTTTTATTCGGCAGCGAACCTTTCTGAAATATCCCAACAGTGTAAAACCACAATTCGTTGCCCTGACTCTGCGCTTTTTTGTAAACATCATACCACGTAGCGAGGTGGTCAAGTTTGGGTACCCAGATTTCCAGTCTGTCGAAGCAATATGTTGTCTCTATCGCATCCATTCTCCTGAGCGATGGGGCATATCTATGGACATATTCTGATGCCTGTCTCCAGTCCATCACGTTATGATTGGAAGGTTCATCACAAATATGAAATACGGTTTTCTCCAGCCAGCCTTTTTCTCTCAGGTGGTTTTCAAGTGCGGGCAAAAATTGCCGAAGATACTCTTTCCCGGGAATCGTTACTCTTTGATTAGTCGTTCCTTTTCGAACGCGAAAATCCCTTAATGAGATTTCCCTGCTCGACCAGCCACCCTCACCAAATCTTGCGACAAATCCGGTTTCGAGCAAATCCATCTTCCCTGTCTGCCAAAAGATCTGAGCCCACTCGTCGAAACGTGAAAAATCAAATTTGAGCTTCCCGTCAGAATCCTGCGAAGTCTCGATCAAACCAAGACTGACCCTAAAGACATTTTGCCTGTGTTCAGCCATATTCTCCGCATATACTTTGAGCATTTTATAGAATTCTTCAGGGCGTGATGAATCAACACTGTGAAATTGCTTAAATCTTCCCGTAGAGTACCATTCGGTTACCATGAGATGTCGTTCATCAGGCAGTGTCAGGGGATAAATAGTAAGATACAGGGGCAGGGATTGGTTGCCTTTATCGGTTTTGACAGTAATTGTTCCTTTAAAGTTACCCGGTTGGGCATCACGCGGTATCTTGATCGTCAGAAAAATCGCTTGATATCTGCCTTTTTTCAAAATGACTTCCTTCTCTTCGGCCAGATAATCCGGGAATCGCGCCGGCGCGGAACGAATCAGATCGGTTTTTATATACTTGGGAGTATTTTCCTCAATCGGAACAGAACCTACAAAATTCCATTTGATGGCACTTAAAGGCAGCAAGGCAGAGGATTCAACACATTCGAGAGGGCTTACTGACGCGGTCACGTGCTGTAAGTTTGTGTTGGCTTTGATGACACATTGAGCCGAAACGTATTCATTTCTGATGCCGAATATTTCTATCGCTTTCTGAGGCCTGGGAACATTATACCCATCTTCAAAAATTCTTACCAGGTCGCTTACTGCGAAGCATTCGAATGACGCCTCCTGCCCCCGAACAGATGTCGCACTCACAAATATCGTAGTAGCGGCAAAAATTATATATAGAGAGAAAATCTTACGTTCAGTAAGCATCGGTGTATCCTTTAAATCAAAAAGTTTAATTGATCGCCAATCTATTTTTCACCTTTCGGGCTAATCTTAGTTGGAACGTTGAGCTTTCTAACGACATAATACACGAACATGCCGCCCATTACCAGTCAATCCTGTGAATATGGTTCTCCGTTTTATTGGAAGCAACCTGCGCTGTTATATGACTACGTCGATGCCGTAAAGTTGGCAGAATGTTCGCAGTTGTTTGGCGTAATTACCGTAAAATATAACCTGGTGCATTCCCTTTACATCACATACGTCATCTACCTCGTTGATGGTCATCTCAATATTCGTGCGACAGCCGCCCGTTTGAGGGATACTTGGACAACCTACGACTTTCCCGCTGTAAATGATCATCTGAGGCGTTTCTCTTAATAGATACTGGGCCATGGTGACATCCCGCCCAGCACCCCAAAGTACCCTGGGAACACAGCCCCAGCCCGCCTCACAATGACTCATCAGAATGTATGGCTCGGCAGCAGTGTTGGTGCCATTCAACTGCGAGGCACAGGTGCAGTGAGCACCGAAATAGTGATTTTTTTCCGTCTCCATAGAAGCATTCTGTTGAAATCCGGGCTTATCGAAAAGTTCCTGTATCAGCATCAAGGTAAGTGTGGCGCTAAGATCGGACTGACAGCCCGCTGCAATGCCCTCGTCTCTTAAGCTCATATAACCCATACAAGGTGGGACGTGTTTATGCGGGATTTTAAGCCCGGGTAAACAATCCATCATCACCGCGTCACCTTCTTCTTCTTCAATGAGTCGCTTCAGGACAAAATACGTTTTGGCTGCCTCCAGGATGTCGGCCTTAGTCGGCTGGACCATATCTTCAGCGTTATTCAAATAAGCATGCGCGAGTTTTTTCACTTCGTCTGTGTCTTTTGTACGCTTAAATTCATCGTAAAACCTTTGGTGTGGGATTGTCCTAACCTGCGTACCAAGATGTGGAACTATTGTTTCCTTTACTTCTGAGCCTCGAATGTTTACGATACGACTTTCTTTCATCCAGCGCGCCACTCTGACCATATTCATACCATCTTTAACGGCATCAAGATTATCCAGTGAATTGATCAAATATACACCGGGCTTTTGCCTGAGTTGATTGATGTGGTCTACAAGGAGGATGCCCAAAGTTGCGAGCACAACTGCTGGAATTCCCAATTCCTCGATGATACGTGTAACATGTCCCCAATGCCCTTTCTTGAAAGGTATAAGCAGCAAACCATCGGGCCTGGACTGCTTGACTTCATTGATAAACCGTGTGACACTTGGCTCATCATCGAGATGTTGCTGTTCCATCAGGATTTGCATTCCCAAATCCCGCTCGATTTGTTTGATTTCGGCCATATATTGTTTTTGGCGTCCTTCGGCGTCAAAGCATGAACCCGGCCAGCTATAGTAACCGGCTTTCCTTAGTGACTCGGTAGGGGGGTAGATAAATGCACACCGGACTGTGGCCGGCCTCTTTTTTCGACCGCTTGCGTGGGGGGGATAACCTCCCGCTGCAAGCAGCTTCTTAGAGTGTATCGAAATCCCTGCCGCTGTGGTACCTACCGTCTGTAAGAACTCCCGCCGGGAAATTCCTCCCATTTTGTCTGATGGGAACTGTTTCATCGTTACTCCTTTCCGGTTTAATCGGAATAATATCGGTATTTTCAAAAAATCAGTAACGCCCGAAAAATAAACCGCTGGTATTGTACATAATATAATCCCGTTTAGAAACTGTTTTTTTCTTACATCATTGAGGGTCCCCGAAAACCCCAACGGCCAATTCCAAAGGTGATAGCGGATTTGACTATAATCCTCTTGCAATATAGACCTCTTAGATGTAAAGTAAGTGGAAATTTATCTTAGTTTTTCTCTTTGAGAAATTCTCGGAAAAGAATTTTGTGAATGTTTACATGATAATTAATCGCGCCCGTAGCTCAATTGGATAGAGTCGCGGACTTCGAATCCGAAGGTTGCAGGTTCGAGTCCTGCCGGGCGCGTTCTTTTTTTACTGGTGACAGCTAAAGACATACTGAGTTGCTCCCTTTTTTATTGCACTGGGGGATAACAATGGATTATTTGATTTTAATTGTGTCATTGGTAATCACGTTCTTGGTACGCAGGCAAATCTTATATTGGAAGATAATAACTGTTCTGGGCTTTCACTTTGAGACTCCCGAAATGTACATGCGTAGTCCAAATACATACAACTGTATCTCGTAGTTACTGGTATTTGGCCTGCTTGGGGTAGTCTCTTGGATTGCTGAATTTAGGCTTTGGATCAGAACCGTCGTATTCCTCATCACAGTCCTTATCGCCGATATGGAAGGTAAGTTAAAAGCGACAGATAAGTACAGACAGATTTTACGAGAGATGCTTGAAGATGGTGACCTCGATGCAGAGGAAAGAGAGCAAGTACTGGGAGACCTCTCAAAATCAACCTCGGAATTGTTCAGAGAAAGGTATAGAATACACCGCATCATTTCAGGCAAATTCTGAGTGTGCCTCGGAACATTATGGAGCAACTGCATCAGCATCGGATTTGTGATGATATCGTCGACCGGGATGATTTGAGAATCCTTGTTGAAGAATAGCTCTGCTACTGGCCGTTGGCTGGCCGTTACAATGAGAGTGGAAATCGGCCTGTTGATTCCAGAAGTACCCGTAGCCAGTTGTGTTCTTACGGCTCGGCTTTGGTGCGGTGATGGTGAGAAGAAAACGCTAAAGAATTTCAAAAATAGCAGTCAAAATTTGCCAGTTTTCGTCCCAACCGTCACAATCCGTTTCACTCGGTTTATTTGTCGAAAAATGAGAATTTTATGTGGGGTTCTCCGAAGAAAATCGCCTTTTTTATAGAGTCCGAAAATTCCTCCAAACCACCGGCTTTGAGATAGCGTTATTCTTGACTTTCTACTGGGATGACTTACAATTCTATTGCTTTTGTTTTGCGGGACGGAGCCCGGAGAAACTATCAATCACTTTTTGAAGGGAGAGATGATGAAGAGAAAATCAATTCTTCCGTTACTCACGGTACTTTTTGTATTTATCTCACATGCGACGGCGATTGAAATTGGATTTTCCTATGTTCCTCCTTTTGGAAGTCATGAGAGTCTGCAAGGAAAGGTCTCAGGTTGTAGATCCGGATAGTTATAGTGTGTGGGTATAAATTTATGTTCCGCCATATGGATGGTGGACAAAGCCAAGTGGGGCTCATCCCCGTACACCTATCGAAAATGATAGTACATGGTTTCTTGAAAGCGTTTTTTGACTTTTTGCATCATGCCCGTGAGAATATTCTTGCTATCTAATCTAAACAAGTGTATAATGGTATTTACTCTAAAGCTGATTTGCCGTAAATGTTGGCATTTAGAGTCGAATTTTGGAGGAGGCGTACCTGTTAGCTTAATACCGGTAACTGGTAAAGAGGAACATCTACATCCTAAGATTGAGCGGTAATAAAGGGCTTTTTTTAAGAAAAAATAGGAACTTTTTCGTTACAAAGTTTGTAATTTTGCGTCTTATATTGTAGAGGTTCCGGTTTTTGTTTAACAGCAATACATTGACACACATTTTGGATGGTAAAAAATGAAGAAGATAATAATTTTAGGCTTGACCATCATTGTGGTTATGGCTTGCATCTTAAGCTACGAAACAATAACCGTTGCGACGGGTAGTAGTGATTATCCCTCTATCCAGCCGGTCCCTGATGTCGGTCGTCCGACCTTGAATAGCTTTGCTGTTCCTGAACATTTAGTTACCTACGGAAGCGTTCCTAACGCGTATACTCGACCGGCATTAACTTATGCTCCTAATGAAATTATTGTAAAATTTAATAAGCCGATCGCAGATATTATTGAAGACGGGATATTAGCAGGCAAGCCACTACGCGATTTGAAACTATCGGATTCGCTGGACGAATTGCATCAAAAGTATCGGTTAAGAGACGCCAAAACCCTGTTTAAGAATTTCAAAAAGAACACACAACAAATGAAGGCTCTGCAGAATAAAGATAAAGCATTTCTGACGAAAAAAGAAAGGCATATTCTTAAGAGACTAGCGCGAGCACCGAAGGATGCGAATGTTCCTGATCTTAGCAGGATATACAAGATTCAATTGGAGCTTGAGTCGGGCTATTCACCGGAAGAGGCTGTAGCTGCTTATAACAACGACCCGCAAGTCGAATATGCCCAACTAAATCATATTGTTTCCATAAACTTGACACCTAATGACCCCCTTTATTCTCAGCAGTGGGCATTGCCTAAGATAGATGCTCCAGTAGCATGGGATATAAGTATCGGCAGTTCGGAAGTAATAGTTGCTGTTCTTGATACTGGTGTTGATTACAATCATAGAGACCTGGATAATAATATGTGGGTCAATGAGGCGGAATTAAATGGAACTCCCGGAGTTGACGATGATGGAAATGGTTATGTTGATGATATATATGGTTATGATTTCTGTACACATGGGGGAGAGACGAGAGATTCAGATCCAATAGACGATCATGGCCATGGGACACACTGTTCCGGAATAATTGCTGCTGAAGGTAATAATGGTCTTGACATTTCGGGCGTGTGCTGGAATACAAAGATAATGGCTCTAAAATTCATAGCAGCCTCTGGGAGCGGGAAAGTGTCTGACGCAGCAGCTGCTATTTATTATGCCGTGGATAATGGAGCCGATGTTTTATCTAACAGTTACGGAGGAGATGAATACTTTCAACCACTGAAAGACGCTATTGATTATGCCTACAGCCAGGGTGTGATGATAGTGGCAGCGGCAGGTAATGATGACTCTGACGACCCTGATATTTATCCGGCCAATTATGAGCACGTAATTTCGGTAGCTGCCACGGATTCAGGAGACGAGAAAGCTTCTTTTTCCAATTACGGTGATTGGATTGATATATCAGCGCCGGGAGTTGATATATTATCCTTGAGAGCAAGTGGAACATCTATGGGAGACCCTTATGATAATTATACAACAAAAGAGTCAGGGACGTCTATGGCTTGCCCATATGTGGCTGGAGTAGCAGCTCTGATTATGTCCAATTATCCCGAAGCTTCTATCGACGATATAACGATTAGGTTGCTTGGCTCAACAGATGATATTTCAGCACAAAACCCAAGCTATACTAGCTTACTTGGAAGCGGGAGGCTTAACGCTTATAAAGCCTTACTTTCGTTCTTTGATGGTGTCGTTCATTTAGACAGAGACATTTATTCATGTGATGATATCGTAAGCATTAAACTTCGTGATGCGGACCTTGCAGGCCAAGGAACACAACAGGTAATCCTGACATCTGATGGCGGTGACGAAGAGACGGTAACGCTGATTCGGGATGTAAGCAGGCCTTGGAATTTCACAAACTCAATCTCCACTTCAGCAGATTTAGTAAGTGTTGAAGATGGGTTACTACAGATTTCTCATGGCCAGATTATTACTGCGTCATATTATGATTCTGTCGATAGTTCCGGAAATCCTGCAACTGTATATGCGACTGCGGCGACTGATTGTCAAGGGCCCATGGTTTTGGATGTGGAATTAGTATGTGTATTCAGCCGGCGGGCAAGAGTAAGATTTGAAACCGATGAGCCGACTACAGCTATTATACGTGGCGGACTAACATGTAGCGAGCCTTACAGCATTACCGGAGAAGACCATGAGTTATCAACAAGTCATACTATCGAACTAATCGGGCTGGAAAGCAAGACGGAATACTATTTTGTGATCGAAGCAATTGATGCTCTGGGTAATGCAACGACAGAAGACAATGGGGGAGCCTGTTACTCATTTACCACTACACTCATTTCTCCGCCAATTGTGAATGTAGTAAATATACTCAATACTCGAGCGGAGGTAAAATTTGAAACCGATGAGCCAACCACAGCTGTTTTACGAGGTGGTTTAGTATGCGATGGCCCTTATACCATTACTGTAAATTCCATGAGTTTAGTAACAAACCACACTTTTTACCTGGAGGGACTGGCAGGTAATACGAATTATTATTTTGTGATTGAAGCTGTTGATGATTTCGGTCATGAAATGGTGGCTGACAATAATGGACTTTGTTATTCATTTAAGACCGAGTCAGCGCTTCCACCACTTCATGTGCCAGGCGAGTATCCCACTATCCAGGCTGCCATTGACGCTGCAAACACATATGATACTGTTGTCGTAGCTGATGGTATATATACCGGCGACGGCAACAGGGATATCGATTTCAAGGGTAAAGCCATAACTGTAAAGAGCGCAAATGGGCCACAAAACTGTATTATTGACTGCCAGGGAACAGAGGCCGAACCGCATCGGGGATTTTATTTCCACAGTGCCGAGGATCGCTACTCGGTTCTGAATGGCTTTACTATCAAAAACGGCCATGGTACCTTTACCCCCCACTTTGGCACAGATGCGGGTGGCATCGTCTGTACTTGGGCATACATGTACGGCCCTGGTTGCAGCCCTACGATTACCAATTGCATTATAACGGGCAATAGTGGCAAGTATGCAGCCGGGATACAATGCTTTATCAAATGCAGTCCTATTATCTCTAATTGTATTATATCAGAGAACCATGCTTTTGGTGCTCCAGGACAAAACAACGGGGAAGGGGCGGGAATAAAGTCCAACTGCGGTGGACCTACTATCTCTAACTGCATCATATCCGGCAACATTGCTGACCGTGGAGCCGGAATCTTATTGGTAGGAAATTGGCCTGATGTGGACGAGAGGCCTACAATAACTAACTGTACTATCATTAACAATGCAGCAACAGTCCATGGTGGTGGAATTTGGGTACATAATTATTGGTCGGCTACAATTACTAATTGTATCTTTTGGGGCAATGAGGCTCTTTGGTGGGGCCCTTCATTTGCACAGATATACGTAACGAGCGGTCCCGGTGCCTGTGTTGTGGATGTGACCTATTGCAATGTTCAGGACGGCTACAATGAATATATGGGTGTTACACTATGGGAAAACAATATTGAGACTGACCCGTTGTTTGCAGATTCGGGAAATGGTGATTATCGATTGCAGTTGGTTTCGCCATGTGTTGATGCAGGGACAAACAGTCCGGTGGGAGAACTTCACAGAACTGATCTTGACGGCAAACCTCGGATGCTGGATGGTGATGGAGATGGTAACTCAATTGTTGACATAGGAGCTTACGAGTTCACAACTTTCCCATATATCGCAGGTACACCGAGAGTATTTTGGTTTTTCTGCCTGGAGGGTGGAGAAAATCCGGAGCCGCAGATTTTGTCAATCCGGAACATTGGTGCTAACGTGCTAAACTGGCAGATTATGGAGGACTGCGAGTGGCTGCAGGCATATCCAAATAACGGCAGTTCGGCAGGAGAGTCGAATAAAGTAACTCTTAGTGCGGATATAGCTGGTCTTACGCGTGGCGACTATAGTTGTAAGCTAACAATTTCCGACCCCTGCGCGACGAACAGTCCACAAACGGCGGTAGAGGTAATATTGCATGTTATTGGACCGATTATTCAGCTATCGGAATTGGAATTTGATTTTCTGGCTAAAGAGGATCGCCCCAATCCGGACGATCAGATACTTGCTATTAGCAACATCGGAGGAGGCACATTGAACTGGCAAATCGATGAAACCTGCTCCTGGCTGAGCGTGTCTCCTGATAGCGGCAGTTTAACAGGAGAAGTTGACGATGTAACTTTGAGCGTGGATATAACAGGTCTTACCCATGGTGACTATAATTGTGAGCTGATAATTTCCGACCCCTGCGCGACGAACAGCCCTCAAACTGTAGAATTAACATTGCATGTTATTGGGCCGATTATTGAGCTGTCGGCATCAGAGTTCGTTTTCTTTGCTCAGAAGGATGGCCCCAATCCGGAAGAGATACTTACTATTAGCAACATCGGAGGAGGAACACTTAATTGGGGAATTACGCATGACTGTGGATGGATGCAAATATATCCAAATAACGGCAGTTCAGTGGGAGAGCTGGATGAAGTAACTCTTAGCATAGACATAGGTGGTCTTGCAGGTGGCTACTATAATTGCGGGCTAACGATTTCCGATCCGTGCGCAATAAACAATCCGCAAATTATTGAAGTCACATTATATATTGAGGAAACACTGTACGTATCTGATGAGGGATATCCCACGATTCAATCAGCCGTAGACGCCGCTCCTGTCGGCGCTAAAGTCATCGTGGCAGATGGCATATACACAGGAGAAGGCAATCGTGATATAGACTTTAAAGAAAAATCTATCAAACTTGAAAGTGAGAACGGACCTGATAATTGTATCATTGATTGTAAAAATCAAGGTCGTGGGTTTATTTTCTACAGGGTTAACAAATACTCTGTACTTAAAGGGCTGACCATAATCAATGGTATAGCTGACGAGGGTGGTGGTATTTACTGCAGGTACAGCAGTCCAACAATCCGTGATTGCGTAATCATAAATAGCAAGGCTGAAAAAGGCGGTGGTGTATGCTGTTATGGCCGGGCTCAGGACGGGGCTCCAACTATTGTTAATTGTGCTTTCAAAGCTAACAGCACGACGGAGGATAATGGAGGAGGTTTCTATTCCGACTATTCACCTGCTGTTTTGAAGGGGTGTATTTTTGCTGAAAACCACGCTATAGGTGTTGGAGGAGGCTTGTGCTGTAGACGCGGAATCGTGAATATTAGTAATTGTATATTCAGCGGAAATTCTGCCGGTAGTAATGGCGGAGGCGTATTTGTTGACTATCCATCAATAATTAAAAATTGTACATTCGCGGGAAATGAATCCGGAGGTAGAGGTGGTGGGATGGATAATCACGGATCTTCGGCGACAGTTGCGAACTGTCTTTTTGCATACAATAAAGCCGCAGCAGAAGGTGGCGGCATATCAAATCGAAATTCTTCTTCGGCAACGTTTACGAACTGCATTATATGGAACAATCAAAGTTGGAAGGGGAGTGAGTTTTTTAATTACAACAATTCTCACCCAACGCTTAGTTATTGTGACATTAAGGGAGGCTTGACAAGTCCGGGAGTAGTCAGCGAAATGAATAGTTCTGTCATTAATGGCGGCGGCAACATCGATGCCGATCCCTGGCCATCTCCACCTCCTCCACCTCCGCCTCCGCCTCCATCGCCATCTTATTCTCAGCAGAATGGTACATCCTGCTATCCTTGGGTTGATCGTGATTACCACCTCCTGCCGGATTCGCCGTGCATCGATGCAGGCGACCCGAATTATCTGGCCAGTCCGGACGAGACGGATTTCGACGGTCAACCTCGGATAATTGGTGGCCGAATTGATATCGGAGCCGATGAATTTCACGGTAATAACACCGAACCAATTGCTGATGCCGGCCCGGACCAAACGGCTTATGCCCGGTTTGATGGAATTGCTAAAGTAACTCTGGATGGCACCGCTTCCCATGATGATGATGGCCATCTGTTAACCTACCTGTGGGAATGGACGATAGATGATGAAATTTATTATGCAACCGGTATTACTCCCGCTATCGAACTTCCCACAGGTGAGCACACCATCAAATTAATCGTGAATGACCGAGTAGTAGATTCTGCACCGGACGAAGTTTTGATAGCAGTGGTTGAAGCAGTAGAGTTTGCGATGAAATTGACGCCACAGTCCGTGAACCCTGATAGCAGAGGCAAGGGGGTTAAGGCGCATTTTGTTTTGCCTACAGGTTTCGCGGTTGTGGACGTGGATGTTAATACGCGGGCCACAATTGAGCCGTTAGGTATTGAATCAGATTATATGAATGTCTTTGTTAATGAAGACGGGTTCATTGAGATTAAGGCAGCTTTCGGTCACAAAGCTTTTTGCAGTGCAATAGCGGATTGTGGTCTCATTGGTATAACAGTAACAGGATCGCTTACCAGCGGCCGATATTTTTATGGCACAGATACCATTAAGATAATCAGTAAACCTTTTGAGCACCTCGCTGATTTAGCATTTCACTGGCTTGAGACCAACTGCAACAAGCCTGATTGGTGCATTGGCCTTGACATTAATCAGGATTCTATTGTTAATTTCATCGATTTTGCTTTATATAACTCTTATCTAACAGAAACCGTTGAAGAGCAATAGAATATAAAGAAGGTTTACTTGAACCGGACAGTATTCTTGCCGGGAAAGTTGGTGACAAGCTACAAATTAAGTTTAATGTAATTTCTCTTCGAGTCCAAGACGTCATGTAAACTTAACGTACACTATGTTTCCCAAGCAGTTCATTCAACTTTTCATTCCCTTGTTCGCAGCGTAATCCAAATCAAGATTTCTAACAATTCGGTTGTATGTTGTTTTTCTGGACTAATACAGTTAACTTGCGATTTTTGTATCTTAGACCAAAACCACATAGTTTCATTTTCAGCACTTTTTAACGCCTTAGAATCGGAGATGGATACCTTCTCGGCCTTATTGAGAAATTAACTGTATTATGTTGATGCGCTACAAAAGTGGTTATTTATTGGTACATGCCTCTCTTGTTCTATTGATGCTCCTGCTTCGGCTTAAAATCCCTAATTTCTCTCTTTTAGTGAAGAACTATACGAGTTCAAAGGATTCCTTGGCCAACTCCATGCTTACTATTTGAGATGATGGCAAACCTAAGACGTTATTACCGATTTCTTTCTCGAAATCCCAAAAGTAATAACAGTCTGAATCACCCCCTGCAACGGAGGCAATGTAGAATATAGGGCCAAATAATCCATCCCTGATGTTGTCATGCTCGTTGTTGTACAAGGTCAACTTGACTTGTTTCTTGCTTTGGATTGCCTTGACAAAAATATCATGGTCGCGGTGCATGAGAATCCCTTTCTTTCAATAAGCATGGATATTGCAAGACATGTTTTTTATCTGCTCTTTGCTAACCACAGCTAGTATTGCCGGGCATAGCAATATCCCCCCATGAATATTGTGTTCACAAAACAACTTTCACATTAGCCTTGGCGTCAAATTCGAGAGGACTACTACCACGTTAGATACAGCTATTTATTTACTAAGCCGTATAACGGAGGCTAAATGTTGATGTTAAAATGTCTGTTTGTGGGGTACTTTTGAAAATCACCCCTATCTGAGGCCATAAGACAGCCGTTCTTTTCCTGAGAGGCCCTCAGAGGGTTGCTTACGAGATTCTCGGGTACGTCAGCCTGTCATGCTTTCTGCAGGAAGCCGCTAAAGTATATGCTTAATGGTGGAGTGAAGCTCGTATAATCGCCGATCTGGTGTTGAGGAGGGGTCGGATAGCCTTATTTCAGAAAAGCGGACTTGCGAGATTATTTCCTTGACTTTATCGGCTTTATTGGCATACAATCAAGCCGGTTAAATTCAGGAGGCAGAGTGACAAATGCGACATCATAATGAGGATTTCGTTAAGTTTCACGAGAAGGTATCGGTTCGCACACTGTGCGCCATAAAATTCAACAATTTTCTTGAAAGGGTTAAAAGATGGGAACAAAAAAGATTTTAACAGTTCTGGTTTTTGTTTTGGCGTCGGTTTTGGTGTCGAATGCCCACGGCAAGATAACTCTGACCGTAAACAACCAGGACATCAACTCAATTACATTGGAGGTGGGTCAGTCGTGTACCGTGGAAGTAGTCTCCTCCGATAGTACGCCTTACGAAGCCTATATAGGCTTTTATGGAGCTCTGGTCATTGGCGATTTTTCGCCTCTGGAGATTAAGCCGGAGGCCGGGAAAGGGGCCGAGTTACTTAAGTATTCTACGCCGGGTTTTCGCGGCTATCACGTTAAGACCGGTATCGGTTTTCCTCCACCGTCTCCCGGCGTCCATTTCGTCTTCCAATTTGAGGCGCAAGAGGTTGGTGAAACCGATATCAAACTTTTTGATGAGAATCTTAAATTTGAATTAGATTCGTTACACATCACGGTTATACCTACTGCTATGGGAACCGGTTTTACCTATCAGGGGCGTTTGCTTCACGACAACACCTCCGCAGATGGGCCGTACGACTTCGAATTTAAGCTCTATGATAGTCCGGCTGGTGGAAATCAGCTGGCAAGTACAATTGATATAAACGACCTTGATGTAATCGACGGCTACTTTACCGTGCAGCTGGACTTTAATGAACCTAATGTATTCAACGGCGATGCCCGCTGGCTGGACGTTGCTGTTCGACCGGGTAACAGCGCCGATCCCTTTACTACTCTGAGCCCCCGGCAGGAGCTAACGCCCACACCGTACGCACTGCATACCAGCGGTGTATTTGTGGGCAATCGCAACACATTCGTAGGACGCGAAGCAGGCTCCTCCAACTGTACAGGCGGATACAACACATTCTTAGGTGTTAGCGCAGGCCGCTACAACACCGAAGGCAGATTCAACACATTCTTAGGAAGTAGAGCAGGCCACTACAACACTACGGGAATTACCAACACATTCGTAGGATACCAAGCAGGCTTCTCCAACACCACGGGCTATACCAACACATTCGTAGGACACCGAGCAGGCCACTACAACACCGAAGGCGAATACAATACATTCTTAGGAAGTAGCGCAGGCCAAGACAACACCACGGGCTATACCAACACATTCGTAGGAGACCAAGCAGGCTCCAACAACACCACGGGCTATACCAACACATTCGTAGGACACCGAGCAGGCTTCTACAACACCACGGGCTATACCAACACATTCGTAGGATACAAAGCAGGCTTCTCCAACACCATGGGGACCGGTAATGTTTTTATTGGCTATGAGGCTGGAGAGAACGAGTTGAGGTCCAACAAACTCTACATTGCGAACTCATACGCTCATCCGCCACTTATTTACGGTGACTTTTCAAGCGGCAATGTCGGCATCGGCACGACGGATCCGGCGGCAGGCCTGCATCTGAAAGGTTCCGGTTTCCCAGACTCGTTTATGTGCTTGGAGAGCGATTCGGGTCAAGACGCCGGGATTCGTTTGCACGAAGGCGGCACTGTTAAATGGCACCTGTTTAATGAAGCAGACGCGGGCGGTTTAAGCCTGCGTAACAATGCCTATTCCAGTGTTTTGTTTACCGAATATTCAGGATTCGGGTATTTCCTTACCATCCGAAGCACTGCACGAGGATGCGCTCATCGTTGAAGATACTGATGCGATACTGGCTCTTTATAGCAGCGATGCGGGGTGGACAGGGTCCGCAATTACCCTTGGAGAAATCACGGGGGGAGCGCTGGTGGATAAATGGAGTTTGGTTCGCGAAACTGCCGGATACGGCAAAGGGCTTCGCATTACTTACGGGACAGACAAAGATCCACTCAAGAACGACAAAGTAATGTACCTGGATGATTCCGGCAACATCGGCATCAGGACGGCGATTCCGCAGGCAGGCCTGCATCTGAAAGGTCCCGGTTTCCCGGACTCTTTTATGTACCTGGGCCTGCATCTGAAAGGTCCCGGTTTCCCGGACTCTTTTATGTACCTGGAGAGCGAATCAGATCAAGACGCCGGGATTCGTTTGTACGAAAGCGGTACTGTTAAATGGCACATCTTCAATAGTTCAGCCGAAGCCGGCCTGAGCATACGTAGTTCCAACTATTCCAGTGTTTTGTTTGCCGAACAAAGCACCGGCAATGTGGGCATCGGGACGACGAGTCCGACTGAGAAACTCACCGTACGTGGTGGTAATATCCTGATCGAGAGCTCCGACGGCACAGACGTTCTGGAACTGGGCGAAGGGCTTGACTATGCCGAGGGTTTCGACGTCTCCGAGTCCACCCAGATTGATGCAGGGACGGTCCTCATCATTGACTCTGACAATCCGGGCAAACTGGCAATAAGTACCGAAGCTTACGACAAGAAGGTAGCCGGCATTGTGGCCGGTGCCAAAGGAATCGGCTCTGGTGTACGTCTGGGAGCAGGCGGGTTCGATCACGATGTTGCCTTAGCAGGCCGGGT
>SMTZ1_10000312_pt1 | contig 58586 bp, 63 predicted proteins | sample DeeMarSWOR136_30_FD_25667 | JGI IMG/M metagenome (IMG submission 25667) | reverse complement strand
ATAATGTCTCCATCAAGGTGAATGCCGTTGTCTACTTCAGGGTGATGCAAGCGGACAAATCCGTTGTGGAGGTGGAAAACTACCTCTATGCTACGTCTCAGCTCGCGCAGACCACCCTGAGGAGTGTGGTCGGCCAGGCCGAGCTGGACGAGTTACTCTCCGCCAGGGAAAAGATGAACAGGGAGCTCCAGAGCATCCTGGACAGGCAGACGGACCCCTGGGGGATTAAGGTATCCATGGTGGAGATCAAACACGTCGACCTCCCCGAGGAGATGAAAAGGGCCATGGCCAAACAGGCCGAGGCTGAGAGGGAACGAAGGGCCAAGGTCATCAACGCCATGGGCGAATTTCAGGCCGCTGAGAAGATGGCAGACGCGGCTAAGGTTCTGAGCACCTATCCCGCGGCCCTGCAGCTGAGGTTTCTCCAAACCTTAAGGGAGGTGGCAGCGGAGAATAATTCGACGTTAGTCTTCCCGGTACCAATCGATTTGGTGAAACCCCTCCTCGAAACGGCAGGGAAATTGGGAAAATAAAGTAGATTTCTCACCTCCCAAAGGGCGGGCCTTGCCCCAACTTCTCTAAGATAAGGGAGGGCAGGACGTTTCGGTTTGTCTCCGTAACGGCCACTATTTCCACGGCTGGGTAACGCCGGATCTGTTGGGTAAACGGATCCGTCTTCTGGTGGATAACCCCCAGGATCCTTTCATCACTTTCCAAGATCCGGCGAATTAACGACCGGAACCGCCTTGAGAAGAGTTCCATCTTGCCGATCTCGTCGATAATGATCAACTCTTCCCTTTCAAGGGCCCTTTCTAGGGATGGGATGGCGATTTCATCGAAGGCGTCAACATCGACCCCGTATTTGCCCACCCGGAAGGGCCCAGAGCGGCTGACGTGTGCCAGGATTCCATCCCGACCATCCAGGGTCTTAATACGGAAACCCTCCCGGATGCTCCCCTTTCTTATCTCCTCGGTGTAAAACCCTCCCGCTCGATACCTGAACCCCTCGATCACCTTCATGATGACCGTCGTCTTTCCCACCCCCGGCCTCCCGGTGAGAAATAGCTTCAGTGGCGGGTTTGCGGTGGTTGACACTTGGGTGTCTAACTTAGGCATGCGAAAGGATTAAACCAAATTCGCCGAAAAATCAAGGTAGGAGGAGGTGAGAGAATGCGAAAAACGAATTACAAACTCTTGGAGGCGATTAGGTCGAGATACGGCACACAACAAGAATTCGCCCTTGCCGTTGGCTGCAACGAATCGCTCATCTCCCGTGTCGTCAACGGATACCGAAAGCCGTCGGATGAGCTGAAACAGAAATTTGCCGAAGCCCTCCAGTGCGATGTTGCGATATTCAATTGATGGTCCAAGTATTTGACCTTGCAACGTTTCTTTGGTAAAATATATACATAATTAGAGACTCTGTTGAGGCCCGTTCCGCAAGGACGGGCCTTTTTTATTTGTCGCAGGAGGTTCAGGAAACCCAAGCGTGCATTGGAGGATGCGTATTGGGTTATTTGCTTAGGGTGAAAAAAGACTGCCTCCACAGTCCGGGGTCGCAGAGTGAGTTTAACACCCTCCAGCTTTGTGGCCCCCGCCCTGCTCTTCAATGGAGGTGCCCATGCAACAAGAGTTTAAGGATTTGGAAAGTCACCTAAACACGTATTACCCGGGTCGGGTTCAGATGGTGAAGGCGGGAATGGCCACGATAGGTGCGGTGAGCATCAAGGACAATCGGCAATGCATCGCCACGAAATACCAAGGCAAGTCGGGTTCGTTCAAGACAACCGCCGCATCGTTCTTTTTCCCGTCATGCGAGGAACTCAGGGAATACATTCACCGTGAGGACTCCTTCACCCCTAAATCCTTTGTCTCGCATAGGGGAGACAAGACGAAGGAGACGCTTTCCAAAATAGATTTGCTTCCGAAACTCAGAAACAAGACGCTTGTAAGCAAGGAAGACGCCACCTTTTTCCGTTGCCACAAGAACGAACGTGAAGACCTCTTCAGTAGGACGGCAAGTGTCCTTGACGGCAGGGGTTATGTTTGCTCGACCGGTGTGCACGGAAGACGAGGCTATGAGGAAGACATCTACTTCACTTGGTTGGGTTGCACAACGCCGTTGTCGATGGAAAGCCACAAGATAATGGGAAATCTGGGCCAGCGGTTCGTCTTCTACAACTCGGACCAAAGCCAATTAACCGACGAGGAGTTGGCGCAATTCCTTATGAGTCCGAATTCCCAAATCGAGGATGAGACACGGGATAAAATGAACCAATTCCTTTTAACCTATTTTGCGAAGTATCCGCCAAATGAGGTTATGCAGGAAACGGTTACGGTATCCAATTCTCAGCGTTTAGAGTTGGCACGATATGCGAATCTCACAGCGAAACTGCGGTCGGTCTTCTCGTACAAGGAAGAGAAAAATGGTGATGTACGCCATGGGTCACCGGTGATGGAAGACACCCGCCGGTTGGCCAACATCTTCAAGGTGCTCGCCATCGGTTCGGCGTTGATGCACGACCGTAACGCTTTGGACCGGATAGACCTGGACATCATCCGGCACATGAGTCTTTCGAGTATGCCCGAACATCGCCGCATCGTCTTCAACTATCTTCTGGAAACCGAAAAGGGGGAATTGGGAATCGGGGATTTGGTAAAGAGGACGGGTATCTCAAAACCGACCGGCTTGCATTATATGACTGAGTTGAGCCTTTTGGGTATCGGCAAATTCCACGAGTACGGCGGGGATTTCCCGCAATAAAGCGGGAGCCTAAAATGGTTGGGCCACCTCATGCCCCGCCGGGTTCCCTCCGGGGGGACAAGAACGTTCCCACTGAGGGGGGAGAATCATAGAGGTAGGAATGGATAAGAGAGAACGGGAAGAGTTAATCCGCCGGACCCGAGACAATTTCCAAAAAATGCTTGAGGGTCTTGTCGGCAAGGGATGGGAGGTAGAGATTCGCAAGAAGCCGAGGAAAAAGGGGAAGGTGATTAAGCTTAATTTAACAAATAAGGGAGGGTATGAGTAATGCAAAAGGATGCCGTAGAGTTAAAGGATGAAAATATTGTCGGTTGGCTATTCACCAACCATGGCACCGTCTGTTCTGGATGCTCGCCCGATTATAATTACAAAGGAGAGAAGGCGACTGGCGTTATTTGGCATGTATCCGATGAGCAGAACGATGAAGAACCTTTACAGTGCTGGATTTGTAAAAAGGAAATTGTATTTAGCGGAATAGGTTCGATTTGATGTTAATGCCAAAGGGAGGCCTCGCCAAATTGCCGCTCCGCCCTTTTGCCCACTTTGGGGACGACGGTGACCCAGCACGGAACTTTTGTTCCACGCACGGGCGGGCTTCCCTTGGAATCCTCCCAATGGTACTTTTGTGACAATGGAATATGTGCTGGGGGATAGATTCAAAGTGGGGCGGCAAGCCTGTGGCTTTACAGGCGAAGCCGCAGTAGGGATAAGAGAGGAGAGGTGATGGAAAAGGATGATATGTTTGAATTCCTCGAGAAGGTGAGAGAGACTCAACCCTATTTGATTATTTCAATACCTCCAGGAGCGTTAATAAAAGCTGTTAAAGAAGCGATGCGAGAAATATTGTCTGGACTTGAGAAAACGTCAAAAAAAGAACCGGATGCTCTATTTTTTCCGGATGGCATGACGATAGTTAAAATCATACAAAGGTATGATGTCGGGCAAAATGTTTCCAAAGATGCGGAGGCGTGAAGTGGCCAAGGAACGGCTCAGTAAAGATAAGGAGGGTTGAAAAATGGAAATCATAGGAGTTTCGGTTCCGAAAGAGGATTATGAAGTCGAAATTTGTGTCATCTGCGCAACGGAAAAAGAATTGTCTGAGTGCGATGTAATAACAAGAGAACAGGCGACTGAACGTGATATCCCATTATTCTGTCATCGTTGCGGGAAGAGCTTACACGAAATGCAGGATGCCACAGCAAAGGCGAAGGCAGAAATATTATTGAGTTCGGAAAAGGCAAAGCGTGGAGGTTTCAAAGGTCCCAAAGGCTCGGCATAGGGCCACCAACCCAAACCATAGGAGGTGTGATATGTCTATTCATATGCCTGCGCAATCAAAAGTATCATTGGCAATTTCGGATTTCATGGAGGAGACTAAGGGATTGAAACCCAATCTCCTCATCCTCGGCTTTTGTGACCGAATTGACCTAAAGAAGGAATTGGGTGAATGCAAGCATGAAAAGCAGCGATTTGACCTGACCGAATACGCCGGGATGAAAATTATCGAGTTGGCCGAGGATGATGCGAAAAAACTGATGCCTCAGGGTGAGGGGATTGTCGTTGCGTATTGCTTGCCCGAATTGTAACCATCCCCGCGCCCGCGGGGAAGTATTAGCGAAAGGGGGAAATTATGAGCGTATTTCAAGTCAAGAAAACACCGCCCCTGGCAAGGCCTTGGTACTGTAAATTCCTGTACGAAGGCAAGCCTTACCGGGGCGGCGGGTTCGAAACCCGACAAGAAGCCGAGCAATGGGAAAAGGAACGCCGCAACCAGCTCGGCCAAAAGAAATCCCCGGAAGACAAGTTTTATCAGGAGATCAACGACATGCTGAAGGCGGTCCTCAAGAAATCCGAGACCACCACAACGGGGGGGATTCCATTGGGTAACTTGATTGTCGAATTCCTGGAATACAAGAAATCGAGGGTTTCCAAAGCCCAGCTCCGCAAAAAACGGACTCGCCTCATGCGGTTCAAGAAATGGTTCGATGTTATGATTCCCGATGGCCTCGAACCCGGCATGATTGACAAACACATGGAAAAGAGACTAAAAGCCGTAAGTGCGGACGATGCCAACCGTGACCGAGCGATTCTCGGCGAAGTGATACGGTGGGCCATGCCGAGATACAAAATTCCTTACAATCCCGTTGATGCTACCGAATCCTTCACCCACGAGAGGAAGGTTTCGTCTATCCCTTCCGAGGAGGATGTGAAGAAGGCATTGGAGGCGATTCCCAAGGTGAACCCGGCATATTGGAAGGCCTTTGGGATAGTCATCGAGCAGACGTGTTGCCGCCCCATATCCGCCGCCCGTTTGTGCTGGAAGGACGTCCATTTCGAACATCCCAACCCGCGTTGGCATCATGGCGCGATAGAGGTAAAGGACTACAAGGGCGGCAAGGGTAAAGCCCGGGGCAATCCATTCCCGATGTCAAGAAAACTGGCCAATACCCTCAAGGCTATGAGGGATGGCCAGCATCCTCATGAGTTGGTATTCCCGTCGCCATACACGGGAAAAGAGTTGGAAAATTGGAAGAAGGTGCTCAAGAAGGCTTGCAAAGAGGCCGGCGTCGAATATTTCAGCTTCGGCCAATTGAGGCCCCATGGAGCTACGGTTCTCGCTTCTTTAGGCGTTCCGATAGAGACGATTCAGCATATCCTCGGCCATTCCAAGGTCACCACAACGCAAATATACATCCGCCGCCACGGTTACGAAGAATCGATGGCCGAGGCAATAGAACGAAGGGAGAGAAGGCATCTCAAAGTCGTCAAATCGAAAGTGGCTTAAATCAATGGTTAGCACCCGATTGTCAACCTCAACCCCAGAGCATCAACGGATTCCCGCATGTCCGTCCCCTTTCCCACCCCCGGCCTCCCCGTCAATAGTATTTTTTGCTCTGAGATTTTCATGAGTGTTTTCGATTGCTAGCTGCTGAGGGTGGATTTGGTAAAATGCGTCCTTCGCTTTTTTACCTCTATGATTGCCCAAAAAAGGGAAATTTCGGCAGGTCTTAAGACCCCGAAAATTTAAGTTTTATCTGCTTGCGTTGTAACTCGGTTGTCTTTTTTCGGACCATTTTTTCAATATTGACCATCTGAGCAAAGACTTCCATCACGTTGTCAAGCTCAGAATGGAACCCAAATTCAATCATTTCCTCAATTGTACGTCGGTATTCCCTGATTCTCTCTTTATCGATTTCCTTGGCATATTTGGATCGGGCCCATTTTTCCAATACAACCATAGGCGAAACATGCATGGCAGCACACCAATCTGCTAAATGCCTTATATGAATGCGTCTATCGCTCCTTTCCAACTTACAATAGTAAGGGCCCGAAATTCCCATCATATTTGCAAGTTTCTCTTGGGAAATACCTCTTTTTTCCCGCTCTTTCCTAAGAATTCGGCCGAATTCTTTAGTAAGTTTATCTGCAAGGTCCTCCGTTTTTTCCTTCTTTCCTTCCATCGCTTACTCCTCCCCGTAACAAGGCTGGGTCACCAATTTGACATACGAGATGTCTTTTCGGCTAAGTGGTTTTTCCACGGTTGGATTCCTCTGACGTCAGATACCTTTTTCCCATCTATGTGGCTTTATCAAGCATTCTCATTAGAAGACTTCCCAGGGCAAGGCACTCGAAGGTATTTACGGGGTCAGTATTATCCAAAAGGCGGTGGCCAACAGCGCCTTTGAAGCTGCCAATTGTCCCACGATACAGTAAATGCACTACATCCTGCTCGGCATTGACCTTGCTGAAAGATAAAATAGGGCATTGAGGATTCATTGCTTTAGAAATAAGATCAACACCTGTTTCTATGGGATCTGCCGAAATTTTTGTACGTACCTCCTCTTCTACAACATTCATAGCTTGAAATATAGCGTCATCAAATTCGCCGGTTTCAAAAGGGATATAGGATTGTTGTACAATTTTCGGGTGAAGCCATTCAAAGCGCATTCGGAATCCTTGTACAGAGACCTCAGGTTTAATTTCTATTTGTTTCGCTAGATCTCTGATCAGGTCTTCAAGTGGTGTTTTATCAACCTGGTACTTGTTTAATGCACTCTCTATTGGATTTACCAAGGGAGCGTAGAGTTCTTGTACGTATTGCCTTCTAGAGGCATAGGATGGAAGCCTGGAAGACCAATATCCGTACCAGTCCCATAAAGTGCGGAAAGCGTTATTATGCGATACAGCAAGTCCATCTTTCGCCAGGCTTTCAATATCGGCTGCGATGTCGAGATATGTTACTATATACTCGTCTTCCTTTTCTTGGATGAGGGATTCGCCAGTGCTAACATCAACCATTATGGACTGGATGTGTCTAATCTTCTTTAATAGATTTTCGAGTTGTGTTGATTTCATATTCACATTCCCCTCAAAGCATGTGAACTACTCCGTTTTTCTTAGGGATAATGCTGTCCCTTCTCTTAACAACCCTGAACTCACCTCCTTCTTTGAAACCAAGCTGGTCAACTAGTAACGCCTTACTAAGAAGAATGGACCCATTTTTACCAACCCTAAAAGTAGGTACTTTCTCAATTTGCTTCTTTATCAGGATATCTTTTATCTTGCCCGCTTCAACCAAGGCATCATAATACATCTTTTTCAAAGAGGCCTTTGTTTAGATTCCCAATTCTTTCATTATTTCCCTATCGGGTATGCCTTTTTTAACCATTTAAATTATTTTCCTACGCTTAGCTTTCATACCCTTACCCTCCTTTCAAAGATTACTTTTCCCCTTTCTTCTCATCTTCCTATCGACCAATAACTCTTTTGACCCAGGCAGTCTGGGAATCGGTGGCTTGGGAAAATAGGGGAACAGATAGGGATAAAAGAATAAAAAGGGGGAGAATAATTTTCTGAATAGGCCATCTCATGAGCGTTGATAGCCCCCACTACGGTCAGTGGAAGATTCCACTATTTTCTCACCCACAAAACTTGCTATGGTGGGATCAATTTCTTTGCTCTTCTTCTTGAACAGCGCAAGCATGCAGTCTTTATTAAATAGCCCATCGGTCACAAAAATGGGAGTAACACAGTTAATCCTTCAGTTGAAGCCTATTATCCTCCCCACAATTCCCTCTCCTTACGGGAACGAAAATAGCCCACCTCATAGGCTTATATTAACAGAGTGGAATGAGACTCACAAGCCAAAAGGCAGGACCATTGCTGACCCTACCTTTTGGCTAGATTCTACCACTACAAAGACAAAGATCCATTCGTCTATGCAGTAGTGGGGAAGATCATACTTGTTAGTCCCCGAAATCTCGCAGGGATGACACCCATGCCACTCCCGCCCATCTTACTTTTCATGTATATTCTAATTAAAGGATTAAAGGAAGAGAAAGGAGACTGAAAGGAAAATTCGTGTTGTCATCTCTTCCCTACTGGACTTTATGGTTATCCCCCTCAAGATGGGTTACTCAGAATCTCTGGCCGAATGGCTGAGTAAGCCAAGTGGGATTCCGCCCGTTATCACCCGCTCTTTTGCCTCTGAGAACTTGTCTCACAACGGTAAATGGAAGATCTACTTAGAGGCGAACGATCCGGATGGGGATATGAGAAAGATTGTAGCCGTGGTCAGTCGAGGTCCTCGCGGATCTCGCGTCAATTATGCGGGTATCAAAAAAGGTGGCCGGGCAAAGCTGTTTGGATATTTCGATTGTATGATCTGGAGTGGTATAGGTACTGAGCGGAACGAATGGGGTGAGCTCACGCTGACCCTATTCATTCGGGATAAGGGTGGAAACACCAGCAATAGAGTTGTCTTTTCCCTGGCTCGATCCGGAAGGGTCACACAAGAACCGCCACCTCCCCCTTTTGAGACCGGAGAGTTGAAAAAATCAGGGATGATCTGGGTCAATCTTGCCCTCCCCCCTCCTTCCGGTAGTGACAATAGGGATTGACTTCACAGTGCAGGGGATTGAGTATTGGCTCCTGGCACCAGTCCGAGGAGCTACGGATCGGCTAAATTTTACGTCCAAAAGGTGGCGGATTTCCCTGCAGGCAAAAAGAAAGGAAATTGACTATTTTCAAAGGAAAACATTGATAGGGTGAATGTGAAACCAAAACGGTGGTACTACGGCTGGGCAATTGTAGGCGTGTCGTTCTTAACCCTCTTTTTCAGCCTGGGTACTCGCTTTTCCTTCGGGGTATTTTACGTTGCCATCCTGAAAGAGTGCGCGTGGGGTCGCGGGGAGACGGCAGGAGCCTTTTCTCTCGCCCTGGTGATTCATGCGTTCTTCGGAATAATAACGGGAAAACTCATCGATCGCTTTGGTCCCCGCATGTTCTTTCCCCTTGGTGCAACCTTTCTGGCCATGGGCTTCGCTACGGCCAGTCGCATCACTGCTATTTGGCATCTTTACCTCTTCTTTGGGGTGATTATGGCCGTGGGCTCAAACACCCTGTCTTATTCACCCCATATGTCTCTCATTCCCAAATGGTTCATCAAGAAAAGGGGACTGGCCTGCGGCTTGGTAGTATCGGGAATCGGCGTGGGAACCATGGTAATGGCTCCCTTTATTCAACTCATTATAGATAGTATGGGCTGGCGCTCCGCCTTCCTGATTCTCGGCGGTATCGTCATGGCAGTGGTGGTCCCCATGACGGCTCTCTTTCAGCGCCGCTCTCCGGAGGATGTAGGCCAATTTCCCGATGGTATTGTTCCGGAGTCTGGCGAAACCCATGCTCCCCAGTCGGAAAGGTTCCCGAAAGATACTCGATCTTCCCATCTCTCCGAACAGTGGACGCTGAAAGCAGCCCTTTACACCAAAGCCTTCTGGTGGATGGCCGTGCTAAACTTCTGTGTAGGCTTTTCCACCAACATGTTGGTGGTGCATCAGGCCGCACACGTGGTCGATACGGGATACAGCCAGAGCCTGGCTGCATTACTCGTTGGATTGGTTGGTCTGTTTCGTTCGGCAGGGGGAGTTCTCGGCGGCTTCATCTCTGATCGTGTAGGCAGGGAAATTGGGTATACCCTGGGAGGCGGGTTCGCCTTCGTGGGAATGGTGCTCTTTCTCCTTGTAAGGGATACCGCCTCTCCCTGGATGCTCTATGCCTTTGTAATCCTTTTTGGGCTTGGCCATGGCTCGATCGGGCCAACTCAGGCCGCCGCAACAGGCGATCTATTCCCCGGGAATTCCCTCGGGCTTATTATGGGGACATTTTCAATGGGATGGGGACTCGGCGGGGCGCTGGGGGCTTATCTCGGTGGGTATTTTTATGATCAAGTAGGAAACTATACCCTCCCCTTCCTCCTGGTACTGGTAAATATCAGTCTCGGGCTCCTCGGAATTTGGATGGCCGCACCGCGTCAACGACGGACCAGCTCACCCTCGAAGGCTGGTTGAGGCAGGAAACCGTGCTGAGCACGCGTGTTTTGCATTCACGCGGTAGCGGGGATCTGGAGTTAAAGCAATGACCTCTGGGTCATGAGTTAGATTGACCTTCGGGAAAATTCAACTTGATAATCCTGACGTCCCTTCTCGATCTTATCCGCGAGCTTTACGATCCCATTACTCAAACAGCCTGCGATTCCTTTTGTCAAAGGCGATTTCTTGCTGAATTCCCCTATCCCTAATAGCTGTCCTGATCCGATACTTGATATCATCAATACATTTGAGCTCATGGTCCAGAGGAGTTACATGGATTCGCTTGATCAACGGGATCTTCTCCAGAAAGCCTTCGACCGGATCCTCGGTGTACCAGACCTGCCGCTTTCTGAAATCGGTAAATGCTAACCAGGTCACATAATGTGAGAATCCTTTCGCTTCCATTATCTCCTGGAGAGTCTGCCAATCGGTCTTGATCAGAGTAAAGCCCTTATATTGGCCCGTGATTATGGCCTCACCTCCGAAGACATTGACGCTGAGGATAAAGAGCACCGCTGTAGTAACGAGTATCAGCCGTTTCATAATCATCTTTATGTCCTTTTCCTCCCTCTTGCAGAAATAATAAAAGCCGGATTGCCTCATCACTTCGGCAACCCGGCTGTCTAAGAAACCGCTTGAGATAAATCTCGGAAGCCTGGGGTTCCCCCCGCTAGACCCGTGGCTTTCCGCCCCACCCTCACGGATGGTTTGGCCTTTCGCTTACTGCCTTTATTACCATAAATGTTCACGAAATCAAAGCCTGTGTTTTAATGATTATCCAAAATTATATTTATCGCTATTTATCCCAGTTTATCTCATTTTATTCTCAACGTATCTAAGAATCTCAAAATCTCAGTAAATCTTAGTTTTCCTTGGAATACCTCTTATTTTCCCAGCAATCCGCGAAATTTAATTCAGATCGATTTAAAGGTAGGGTTACTGAAGGATTTTATGATGGAAGGCGGAGATTGGCGGGTTTGGAAATCAACGATTTCAGAAAACGGGGGGACAAATAGGGGAAAGTACAAGAAGGAACAGAAAAATCTTAATCATAGGGAAACAATGTTTACAAGGAAAAAAAGCGGGGCCAGGTTATCCCTGATGATTTGTGGTTGAAATATTGGCCTTCTAGCTGGTTGCATCATCTGGTTGGTTCATCTGCTATGTATCACTGAGCCTAATATTTCGGAAGATTGAGATTCATTTTGCGACATGATAATGACTCGCTAAAACTATTTAGGTTTCCATGAAGATGAACTACAACTGTCTGACACCCACCCCAAGCCTAACTGTTCAAGAGTTTCACCCGTCGGGGTCCCTGTTTCCACATCCCATCCCGATTGGCGGTAGTATTCATCTAAAGCGGCCTCAAATTCATCCTTTTTCACCACCCAGCCGTCGCTTGGGCCGCCCTTAAGGCCTTCTTTGAAGAACTTCTCGGGAAGTTTATCCTGATTCCTATTGATGCCTTCGCGGGCATTGAAGGCACGTAACATATTCAAACGGCGCTCGCCCACAGTTAGCAACTCTTCGATGGTCACGTCCCAGCCTGTGACCGCTTGAACCATCTTTACTATTTCCTCTGGGCCATAGAGTTGCCAGGACGGGCCCCATGCAAATTGACACAAGCTGAGACTATCCAGCAAGCTATGAAGATGCTGCGTCTTCCGGGCAAAATTTACCTTTTCCGACCCCAGACTCTGCGGCTCCTGCGGCTTGGTCAGGCCGATTGTTGCTAGTCGATCCTTGAAGGTTTCAAAAGCCACTTCGTAGGATGGATCGTGGTCGCTACTCATGTGGTCAGCACCGAATGGATTCACTGCGTAAATCAGGGCCAGACTGCGTTTGACGTGTGGCATATGCGCCGGCGCTTCCTGCCCTTTGCTAGTGATAAGGAACTCGGCCCCCCGCCCCAGTTGCTCTGCTGCCCGGGCCGAGCCTTCTGCCAAGACGTCGCCAAAACCCTGTCGGTTGCCAATCATCTCTGTCAGCTTCACCATGGCCTCGGCATTGCCGAATCTCAGTTCCAGTCCACCCGTGTCCTCGAGGTTCAGCACTCTGGCCTCAAACGCTTCCATGGCCCATGCAATGGTCGCTCCGCAGGAGATCGTATCCAGGCCATATTTGCTACAAATCTCGTTTGCCTTCGCGGTCGCGGCTAGATTGTCGACACCACAGTAGGAACCGAGAGTGGCAACCGTTTCGTACTCGGGACCGCCGTAAAGGGGGTCTACCTTGTAAGGACCTTCTTGGATCTCAGCAACGCGTTTACACCGGATGATGCACCCGAAACATGTGTCACGCCCCTTCCGGTCTTGCTTTCCGTCTTCCCGGCCTTTGAGAATGGTCTCATACATCGTCGGCCCGTCGATGGCTTTCCAGCCATCGAATACCCCACTTGTGAAATTAAAGGTGGGCAAGCCTCCGGCCTCCTGCTGTACTGAGACCACATTAGCGGTCCCATATTTGCTGAGGCCACTTGCATTAGAGGTGGGCAAGGCCTTGGCCCCCCAGCGTGCCAATTTAGTTAAAGCCTCCTTATCAACCACAGCTGGCTTCTGGTCACCCCGTACGGCAACGGCCTTCAAGTTTTTGCTACCCATCACCGCACCCATGCCCGTGCGTCCGTTCGCCCGATTACACATATTGATGAGGCAGGCAAACCGAACCATCTTTTCACCGGCAGGGCCAATCTGCATCACTTCAATTTTCTCATCGCCCAACTCCTGTCTGATCGCACCCTCAACGTCGCCAGTGATCTTACCCCACAGATGAGAGGCATCGCGGAGTTCGGCTTTTCCATTGTGTATCCACAGATATACAGGCGACGATGCTTTGCCTCTGATGATAATCGCATCGAAGCCGGCAAATTTCAGTTCTGCCGGCCAGAAGCCGCCAGATTGTGAATCCCCAATGGCGCCGGTGAGAGGCGATTTGGCATTGGCCGTCGCCCGGCTCAGCCCGGAAATAGGAGCACCGGTTGTCACCCCGACGCTGAGGGCCAGAATGTTGTCCGGCCCAAACGGATCGACGCCGGGAGGTATTTCTTTAAGAAGATAGTACAGATTGAGAGCACTCCCTCCCATGTATTTACGGTAAAATTCTTCAGGAGGTTCTTCAACAGTGATGGTTGCGGATGAAAGGTCGATGCGCAAGATCTTACCATTGTATTCGTATCGCATAATCCCCTCCTTAATCAGCTAATATTTTGGATAGCGAGAAAATTATCTCGTTTTTCATACAAAGTCAAGAGAAAAAATCATCCATTAAGAACATTGGAAATCCGGTTGCCTCCGTGAAACTTCCGGGTAGGACCAGTGGTTACCCAGCCAGTCCCCCCACAGATCCGGACGTGGGCAATTTGCTCATCCGGTTCCTCGGTAACCACAAAAAAAGACTTGACTCCTTTTCCCGCCTGAATTTTTGTTAATTGAATTTATTTCAAATTTCGGGTTTCGAATTTAAATTCTTACGAGAAATGGTAAAAAAATCTCCCACCAGGAAGAACACGAATGTTATTGCGAAGACTTTTGGGATAGAGCTATCTGATTTTCCCCAATCCACGCAGAATCTTTTCCGGGGTGAAAGGCGTGGTGTTGAGCCTTACCTCCACAGCATCATAAATAGCATTGGCAATGGCAGCCAAGATGGCTGAAACGAGACCTTCTCCCGCCTCCTTGCTCCGGTAAGGCGGGCCTAGTTCAACGTGCTTGGGCCTGACATCGACATGTTCTGACATGGCAACATCCAGGATGGCTGAGGTGGAACCTTCTCCCCCCTCCTTGGTCCCATAAGACCGATCCATTTTATACTGTTCCGTTATGACATTTATGTATTCTGATAGAGCCACGTTATGGATTGTGGGCATGCGATATTCCAGCCAATTAGGGTTGAGGGTCCGGCCCTCTTTCATGAGCACCTCCTCCATCAAGGCATGGCCCAATGCCATAGAAACTTGCCCGTCGACCTGTCCTTCTACTAAGAGAGGGTTAATGGGAAAGCCACAGTCGTGGGCTGTCACCGCCCGGACTAAGCGAACCTGTCCGGTTTCAATATCGACCTCCACCTCTGCAACTTGAGCATCGAAAGCGTAGTTTTCGCTCCACCGTCCTTTTGTGGTGGCCAGACTCGGGTGAAAAGGTTCATCCCGCATGGCGCGCCAGTGTCCCTCTCCAATAATCGGATCACCCCGACGTTTCTGGATACTAGTGGCGACTAACTGACGGTAAGTAAGCCTCTGGCCAGGAGAACTGGCAACATAGATACTCTTGTCCTCCACGCGCAAATCCTCAACCTTGGCCTCCATCTCGCCGGCAGCGATATCCAGCAGCTTTCTGCGTACTTCGGTAGCTGCCATACGTGCGGCGTTACCAGAAACATATGCGTTCCCGCTGATCCACGATCCAATATCAACCGGAGTGGTCTCGGTATCAGCAGCTATCACCTGAATCTCTTCTAAGGGAATTTTAAGCTCTTCAGCCACGATCTGACAGAGTATGGTCTCCGCTCCCTGACCAATATCCAAAGCACCTGTCAGAAGGGTGACAGTCCCATCGTCGTTCATCTTTACAACCACTGACGAACTATTGGGGTAAATAAGGGAACCGCTGAAGTAGGAGCTCACCCCGATGCCAATGCCCCGACGTATTCGACCACCGAATCGAGGAGTTGACCGATTCATCCCGTATTTTTTTCGGAACTCCGTATGTTCCGCCGCCTTTTGAATGCACTCAATCAGGCCACAATTGTGTACGTTGTCGCCATTAGGAAGTTGTTCCCCAGGGAGCCGAGCATTTCTTAACCTGATCTCCACAGGGTCTATCCCCAGTTCTTCCGCAATCATATCCAGTTGAGATTCTACGGCAAAGCGGACTTGTGGCGCACCATGGCCGCGCTGGGGGGCTCGTATCGGATTGTTTGTGTATACGGCGTATCCCTCGTATGCTAAATTGGGCAACCGGTAGGGAATCATGATGAAACCCCACGCCAAGAATATGACCACCACGCCGCTACCACGATAAGCCCCGCAATTGTTGATGACCCGTGCTCGTTGTGCGACAAGGGTCCCATCCTTTTTTACGCCGGTTTTGATCTCTACGATTAAAGGCTGACCATGCCGGTATGCGGTAAAGATTTCCTCTCGAGAGGCTACAATCTTAACCGGTCGACCCGTCTTCATGGACAACAGTGAAGCGCAGACCTCGTGAGAAAAAAGGTCGATCTTCCCGCCGAAGGCTCCTCCTACGTAGGCCTTCTGAATTCGCACGGTGGAGAATGGGAGGCCAAGCGTCCCGGCCAACTTTGCCCTTTTAATGAACGGCCCTTGAGAAGAAGTCCAGACGTTGAGCTTACCTCCTGGTTCAAAACTTGCCACAGTGGCCTGAGGCTCCAGGTAGCCGTGGGTACGAAGATGGCTTTCAAACCGGTCCTGACGAATGTGGTCTGACTGGGCAAACCCACGCTCAACATTTCCCCATCCCGATTCTGTCTTCCCTGCGACGTTCATGAGCGGTTTCGTGACTTTTGGATGACTTGGGTGGATCTCAGGGGCCCCTGATTGCATGGCCTCCTCAGGATCAAAAACGGCTGGCAAGGGGTCGTAATCCACCTGGATAAGGCTTAAGGCTTCTTCAGCCACATATGGGTCAGTTGCGGCCACTGCGGCTATCTCCTCTCCGACAAATCGGACACGATCCGTGGCTAATGGATATTGGTCTGCGGGATATCTTGGCGTCTCAACAAAGCTGTGTTTTTTCCCGATCGTATCTTGAGCTGTAATAACCGCTTTCACACCCTTCAAATTCGTGGCCCGAGAGATATCGATGTTCAAGATCCGGGCATGGGGGTGGGGGCTGCGCAAAATGCGGCCCATCAACATTCCAGGTAGCTGAATATCGACGGTGTATATTGCCCTCCCGGTAACCTTTTCGGGCCCGTCCTTGCGCGGGATGCGCTGTCCTATATAGGTTAAGGTGCTGTCCACGGGTTAATTCCCATCGGCTCTATTTGTTAGCCATTCGTTCTGCTGCTTTCTTCACAGCCTCAATTATCTTGTTGTATCCAGTGCAACGGCACAGATGTCCCTCCAAGGCTTTCCGAATCTCCTCCTCTGATGGACTGGGATTTTCTTCCAATAAGGCAGTACTCGATAGGACCATGCCCGGAGTGCAGAAACCGCATTGAATGGCTCCACAATCCAAGAAAGCCTGTTGCACGGGCGTCAATTTCCCACCTTCGGACAAGCCCTCAATCGTTATGATAGGCTGCTTCTGACAATCCATGGCCAGGGCAAGACAGGATAGAATAGGCTTACCCGCTATAAGAACAGTGCACGAACCGCATTCGCCCGTCCCACAGGCCTCCTTAGTACCAGTCAGCCCCAGATGGTCTCGCAGGATTTCAAGCAATGTTGTTTGCGGTTCAACTGCTAGTTCGTGAGTGTCACCATTAATAGAAAGTTCAACGCGCTGTTTCACCGAATACGTCCTACTGTTTGGTCTTCTTCCCTTTATGTCGGGAGACTCTTTGGGCGGCCAGGCTCAAAGCTCGACAGGTTTGAACCCTTAGACACTCTTTGAGATACAGGGCCGAAAATCCAAGACGTGGGCATAACCGAACCCCGGCGGCTCCCATCTGAGCCACCTGATCAAGCAGTCCCTTGGAGAGGCGTTGCCCTATCACCGCCTCCTCAGCCTTAAACATTCGCATAGGGGCTGCCGAGATGGCTCCAACAGTAATACGGGCCTCACGGCAAGAAACCCCATCTTCCTCGACATTCAGTACTACAGCTACGTTCAGAGCGGCGAACTCCAGTCCCTCGCGCAGGCTAAACTTGACAAAAGCCGTGCCCTGCCGAGATCTCTGGCCCGGGATGATCACCTCCGTCACAACCTCGTGACCAGTGATGTCAAGCGGCTTCAATGCATCCGCAGTGTAAAGCTTTTCCAGCGGCACCTGACGATTAGTTTCGGGGCCCTTAATAGTAACCAGGGCCTCAAGTGAAATCAGAGCTGGTGCCGTATCCGCGGAGAATGCAGCCCAGCACTTTTTCCCCTTGGGCATAAGATAGCATCGATCACCGCCGCGCTTGAAACATGGCTCCATAAACTGAAAGGTGTGGTTTTGGTTATAATAAGGACACCGGTTCTCCAGACAAAGGTTGCCGCCCAGAGTTCCCATATGCCGGATCTGGTTAGAACCCACGCTTAAAGCCGCGCTTTTCAACAAAGGGGCCCTGCCCGCCATTACAGGCGAGCGAGCCACATCTGCCAATGACATCAGGGCATCCAGATGCAAATCGCCATTCTGATTCAATGTTGGGGCCTTGATGGGTATCCCTTTTAGGCCGACTAGCACCTCAGGGCAAGCCAGCCCATACTTCATGCGCGGGAAAAGATCAGTGCCGCCTGCAACCAACCGAGCTCGCGGGCCACACTCCTTCAGGAGCTGGGCAGCCTCTTCCACGGATGTGGGACGCAGGTACTCAAATTTGGGAAGGTTCATGTGCACCGCTCTCCGGGGTCCAACAAAAAGCGATGAACCACTGGCTCGGACCCGTCAAAAATGCTCCCATCAGAGATAGCTCAAATAGGTTTTTTATTATTATGTTTTGGTTAGACTTCTGTCAATACTAATTATATAAGGAGTTTCCTGGGTTATAGGTGACCCAGGTGCTCCTGAACGTAATCTGCTGGAGAAGTGGGGCATTCGTGGAGGGTAAACAGGCTTCGTCGTGAGGGTAAGTAGCTGATGGGAGAAGCAGAAAGGGTTACGGACAGGTAGTTACGTTCTCTTCCGCCTGGCCGAGATCGAAAACATAAGACTCAAAATAGGTATTATGTCCCCAGAATTCCCCTCGCCGGAGCTACAACGCAACGATCGCCAACCTGAGCCAGTTCTCCCACGCTCTCTGAATCCGGTCTGCCCGCGATAGCGCTACGCCGTGGATTTCTACTTCCTGGCTGTCGAAGCACCGGACTGCGTCTTCCCCCAAGCATCGGGCCTGATACTGGAGGCGTGCCGATTCGTCGAGGAATACCGCTCTCACCACGGCTTCTTCGATACTCCGGCCGACCACCACATTGCCGTTGCCCCTTAGCAGGATAGCATTCTTGTCGCCAAGCTGTTGGACCATCCGTTTGCCGACATGTCCTACGTCTCCAAGCAGCGGCTCGTCAAGCAAGGCCGTTTCACCCATCAAGATAGCGCCGAAGTCGTGGACCGGTTTCACGGGCTCCATCCGAATGCCGAAAACCTCGCACCATGGGCTCTGGGTCCGCGCGATGGCCATGACCTCCGGCCTCGCCTTGTAGACTTCGGCATGCAAGAACACTTCGTTCGGCGCCCCGCCGAGCGAGTTCTTTGTCAACTTGTTGCCCTCGAAATCAACTTCCTCTATCTCATGTGGCTCAACGAAGGCGAGCGCACCTCTCGTGGTAATCAGAAACTTCTCCTGGTCCGGGAATCTGGCGGAAATGTGCCCGAAGCTTTCGTTGAGCCCCTTGTAGGAGAGAATCTTACCCCCGTTACAAAGTGCTTGTTTGAGATTGTCTATAAAGACGTCCATCTGATAGCACTCCTCTCGAAATGAGCAGTCTGAAATCTAAGCTTCTTTTGGGGAAATAGACGCCCAGGATTTCTGCGGCAAAGGCATTAATGGTGAAAAGACAAGCAAAACAGCCAAACAAACTTCTTTACTTCTCACCACCCCCCGGCCCATAGTAGCAAATGGGAATAAAATTCACAAGACGTTTTTCCTGATTGGGAAAACATTGGCCATCAATAACTGGAGTCGACTATATTACAAGTAGTAAGTTGTTTGATGCCAACACCGGAGGGTTACTATTTTAAAGTGGGCTGCTTCGGCAAAACTAACGAATTGCGATTGAAATCAATGATATTCAGGGTTGGGTCCGAACCGTCTGATTCATCTTAATCACTAGGGCTTCTATTAATACCAGAAACTCAAGAGTGATGATCCCAAGCTCTGTAATTAACTCTTGGAGTTCACTATCCATCTCCCGAAAATCCCGCAATAAGCTGGACTGCTGCTCGCACCAGCATAATACACTGGGGCTCGCCAATCGATTGCTATTTAGTTCTATTCAACGTGCGTCACGCCTACCTGTTTCGTCTCCGGCCTCGCAGGAGACCGACAAAGGGGGATGTCCAGAGAAAGATGGTGATCACCCCAAGCACAGCGCTGACTGGGCGGTGGAAGAAGACGCTCAAGTCCCACTCGCTCTTGATCATCGAGACCATGAAGCTGTCTTCGAGCAGCCGGCCTAGAACGATGCCTAGAACAGCCGGAGCCACCGGAATGTCGTTAGCCTCCATGAAGTAGGCTAGGATCCCGGTGCCGAGCATGATGCCCACATCAAAGGTGGTGTTGTTGATGGCGAAGGAACCGACGATGCAGAACATCAGGATGCCCGGCATGAGCATGTTGCGGGGGACGCGCAGCATTTGGCTGCCGCCCTTGATGGCCAGAATGCCGAAGGGAATCAGGATAAGGTTGGCCAGGATGAAGGCGACGTAGACCGCGTAAAGAATCTCGGGGGTCCGCTGAAAGATCATCGGCCCGGGACGAAGCCCCTTCATGAACAGCACGCCGATAACGATGGCGGTGATGGAGTCGCCGGGAATGCCGAATACCAGGGCCGGGACCCATGCCCCGCCAAGGCCGGCGTTGTTGGCCGTTCCGGCGTCAACGATCCCCTCGATGTGACCGGTGCCGAACTTCTCCGGCTCCCCGGAGAACCTCTTGCTCACGGCGTAAGCGATCCAAGCGGCGATGTCAGCCCCGGCTCCGGGCAGGATGCCGACAAAAGTGCCGATGAAACCGGCCCGGCCGATGTTGACCTTGTACTTTCTGAGCACCTTTCCGATGCCGGCGAACAATTTCTCGGTCTTGACCGAGGCGATTTTGAAAGACAGATCACCTGAAGAGACGTTCCGCATCACCTCGGAGACGCCGAACATGCCGATCATGGCCGGGATGAAGTTGAAACCGTTTAAGAAGTCGGTAATACCGAATGTGAAGCGAGGAAAGCCCAGGGTGATGTCCACGCCGACCATGGTCATGAACAGCCCGATCAGAAGCGAGACCATACCCTTGATCAATGACCCCTTGGTCACCAGGACGGCGCAGCTAAGGCCGATACAGGCCAGCCAGAAGTACTCAAAGGAGGTGAACTTCATGGCCACTTCGGCCAGCATGGGGGCCAGTACGATCAAGATAATCGCGCCGATGAGGCCACCGATGGCCGCCACGGTCACGTCCACACCCAATACTAAGCTGGCCTTGCCCTGAAGGGTCAGGGCATAGGATTCTTCTACGTAGGCCGCCGAGGACGGCGTGCCCGGGATGCGAACCAGTGCGCCGGGGATGTCCCCGGCGAAGATGGCCATGGCCTCCATGGTCACGATGGCCGCCAGGGCTGGGACCGGGTCCATGAAAAAGGTTACCGGCACCAGCAAGGCCGTGGCCATAGTTGCGGTCAGGCCGGGAATAGCCCCCACGAACAGGCCATAGGCGGCCGACATTGCGATGACCAAAAGGACGTATGGTTTGGCGATGAGCAAAATGGCTGTCTGGATATGCTCAAACATCATCACCAGCCCCACAGGCCCCAGGGGAGTGGCACCAGAAGCATCTTGGCAAACAAGAGGTAGATGGCGAGGGTTATGCCGCAGGCCATTACCAGGCTCCAGTGCGTAGACACTCGCAGGCACTTCATCAGGCCGAAGAGCAGAATAAAGGAGGTGATCTGGAAGCCCAGGAAGTCGGAGAGGTAGATATAGAATACGATCCCGCCCAAAACAAGCAGGATATTGATGAGCCCGCTCCGAGTAATACCGCTGGTATCGAACTTTATGATCCTTTCACCGCTCCGAACTCCCTGGGCCACCAGGGTGATGCCGGCGATGATGAACAACACGGCGAGGACGTTGGGGAAGAGTGAGGGACCGGGATACCCCCTCTCCAGGGTGGGGAAGGTCCGAGTGTAAAACAGCACCGCAATCGCAAACACGATCAGCCCCGCTCCAATAGCCGTATTGCTCACTCGCATGGCTTTTCCCTTCGTTCCGGCACCGTCTACTTGATGATTCCAGCAGCCTTCATGACCTCGCCGTTATCCTTATCTGCCTTCGCCAGGAATGTGGAAAAGGTCGCCGAATCCATCCACCTGACCCCGTACCCGCGGTTTTTCATAAACTTAAGGAAATCGGGGCTCTTGTGAACCTTGGCGATGGCCTTCTCCAAAACGGCCACGATCTCGCGGGAAGTTCCCTTGGGAGCGGCAATGCCGCGCCAGGCGGCACACGTCCAGTCGGTGCCCTTCTCCTTGAGGGTGGGAACGTCGGGGAACTTGGGATCCCGTTTGTCGGCCATAATCGCCAGGGGCCGTACCCTGCCGGCGTCGATTAGGGTGGCCGCCTCAGGCAGGGAACAGGTGCTCATGTCGATGCCACCGGCCATCAGGTCCTGCAGAGCCGGAGCGGCCCCCCTGCTGGGGACCCACTTGATGGCATCAGGCGCAAGACCGATCGCCTTCAACCATCCGGCCATCCCGAGGTGCCAGATGCCCCCCTGGCCGGTGCCCGAATCCTTGAGCTTACCGGGATTCTCCTTGACGTAGGCGACCAGATCCTCGTAGGTCTTCCAGGGCGAGTCGGCCCGGACGTTGATGGCGGACGGGTCCGCATTGACCAGGGCGATCGGAGTCATGTCCTTGTAGGTGATCTTAGTCAAACCCATCCAGTGCATCATGGTGATCTCGACCGTGGGCATACCAATGGTGTAGCCGTCCGGCTTGGCCGTGGCCATGGCCGTGTGGCCGACGGCGCCGCCGCCGCCGGTCCGATTGACCACGTTAACCGGCACGCCCAGCTCCTTTTTGAGCAGGGTGGCGATAATCCGAGAGCAGGCATCGGTTCCGCCGCCCGCGCCCCATGGGCAGATCATGGTTATGGGTCGCTTGGGATAATCCGCCGCTGAGGCGCTCCCCAGGCTGAACCCCACAACCATCACCATGATTAGAGCCAAAATGGTTAACCACTTCGTCTTCATACCAATCTTTTCACCCATCATATCTCTTCCTCCTCTTTTCATGAAAAAAGCAAATCAAACGGGATTACTCTTTCTCTCCTTTCAATCACCACCTTCCTTGTGCACTATCCTCCACATTAATCTGCTGGCCATATGGCGGACCCACTTCAATGCCCTCCACAGGATTCACTAATAACCGATCTCCCCCGTTTCTCCATTGCGATAGAAGATTCGATATCCAATGGGCAGTAAATGGTCTCCTCATGGCCGATGCCAGCAAAGAGAGATTCTAGAAAGCTAAGGGGTACAGGTGGAACGGAATCCCGATGAGCCGCTGATAGTCCTCATGGCCTGTTCCGGCCCTCATTTATCTCGGAGAAGAAGATCAAATCGGTTGGAGGTTCTCAAGACTATCGGGTTTTACCCCTTCCCTTGCTGAAGCCAATCCCAAATGAAGACTCAAAGACCCGTGGCTTTCCGCCCCGCCCTCACGGATGGTTTGGCTTTGTCGATGTGTCCGATTTTAGCAGGATGGGGAGATATGTCAAAAGAAAAACCAGATCGAGCGATTCCTAACTGGATTAATTAGTTTTCCCAGCCTCTGCCTTTATTGAGTCGATTAGGCCGGGGGAACTTCCCCCCCAGCCCCTCACAGATCCGGACGTGAGCCTCTCGACTCATCCGGCTCCTACCAGCCATCCTCCTGAGGCCTCACGACCTCGAGCCGAAAAAGAGAGAAACCCGCTCCTCCCAGTCTCCTGGTTGGCGTGCTTTCTCCACGAGCTGGCCCATCCCCTTCGCTCCATCCTCATTACAAGAACTTCATCACTACTATGGGATGGTCCGCCCCTGTGCCTCGCATCGGTACTCTCACTCTCGTGGGTCCTCCATTTGAGCTTCTCCCTTCACATCGAGACGACAGGTTCCCACGTTCCGCACAAAAGCCTGGATCAGGTTCACGCCACCTTTATGCCGGACGCCGCCCAGGCAGTAAGCAGGTTCCCCCTGGACTTGTCCTGTAGTACGCTAAGCCCCCAGTTTTGACGCCACCCTATTGATTTCGACACCTCATCAGTGGTTCGCTTACGCTCGTCTCCCTAACCCTCACCTGCCACATTCCTCTGTTGTGACTTTTCCTAAACGCTCACTGCCCTGGCTTTTTACCAGAGCAGCCTTAGGCGGTTTGAAGCCTGCTCCTGCAAACCGCCTTCGAGGGACCCTCCCTCATCTTTTGCGCAACTCCGTGCACCTTGAATAACTCTATCTTCCAGTGCACGTTCGTGGCGCACTTTCTACCGCAAATGGATAATTTTAGCTTGTCTCCCGGTGCAAGGTTACATCTTGAATTCGAACACAAGGTCTTGATCTCCGGTTGACTTAACCTCACTCTTCAGGTTTAATTGCGAACGAGAGACCTGACCGAGGATTCCAAACCTCCTTACCTTCCATATTTATTGGATTAGGCGGAAATTTTTCCGTATAAATTCTATACGTTAGGCAACCCCAGTGACTGTGATATGTCAGTGTTGAAGAAGCGAGCGAAAGGACTCTCGCTTGCCCAAATTCCAGTTGATCTTTGAGAAGCAGTGGCTTCATGCCCTGCTTCTGGTAGCCTTGCTTGTCGCCCTGGTGCAAGTTGGCCGCATCGATAGCTTCCATGCTGGGCAGCTCTGGGGGATCAACACCACGGTGTGGTTTTGGACTGCAGCAGCATTAGCAGTGGTCCACCAAGTGTTCGTCTGGTTTTGTTGGCGAACACAGCTGCATGCGTCCCTTCTCACCCGCACTCTCGGACACCGCGGGTTCACCGTCTATGCCGTTGCGTTCTCGATCCTTGGAGTTGCGCGGGCGGTTGTCATTTTCTTCCTGGCGATATCAAACCGTGACACCTTCCACATGGCTCCGACTACTCTGAAGTTTCTGGCCTTGATCCTTGCCATACCCACCGCGTACTTGTTCTATTCGGTCAAGCGTTACTTTGGCTTCAGGCGAGCGTTTGGTATCGATCACTTCGATGAGTCATATCGATCTCTGCCCCTCGTGAGAAAAGGGATCTTCCGATTTACACGCAACGGCATGTACGTCTTCGGGTTTCTAATTCTTTGGCTTCCAGGCTTGTGGTATGCGTCGACGACAGCACTGTGCGTGGCGCTGTTCAATCATCTATATGTCTGGGTGCACTATTACTCCACGGAGCTCCCTGACATGAAACGCATATACGGTGAAACTCAACGAGCGATCGGGGATAGTGGGCCCGCCTAACTACTACATGCACCTGACGGTCGGCTCCGCCGCCCGCAGGTGATGCATGGCGTTAGATTGCTGGAGCCTACATGAAGAAAATGGTTCTTGCGATTTGTTTCGTGGTTTTGAGCTTTCTTATCTTTGCAGCCGGCTTCTATTTTGGCAACCATTATGACTTCACCATGACTCAGCATGTCTCCGGCTAACAAATCGCTGCATCGGATACGGCAACCTGCGCCGCAGATAGCTTGCACCTTCAAGTGACGTTTTGCTGACCGAGGGCCTGAAATATCTCAAGGGATTGGAAAAGAAGTATTATAAATAATACTCCGTTACTAGCTTCGGGTGGCGAACGGGTTTTTGAATATCAAATGTTAATTCAATCTAATGCAGTCCGCATAACTCCAAAAAAACTTACTGGCCCCCATCCTGCTGAGCAACCTGGCGGGCCAGGGCAATGGCTCCCAAGATGCCGGCCCTTCTGCCCAGGTCCGGTGGGACGATGTAATCGTCAATCTTTTGGAGGATTTCCGGCGCCTGTACATAGTTGTTGAGTAGTTCCTTCACCTTCAGCCGCACTAATGGGAGGAGCTGGGGCTGTTCCATCACACCCCCACCTATCACGATGCACTGGGGCGAAAGTGTACAGATGAAATTAGTAAGTGCCAAAGCGAGGTAGTGAGCCTCCAAGTTCCAGGCCGAATGATCAGAGGGCAAGGTCTCCGGTGGCTGACCCCAGCGCTCTTCCAGCGCCGGACCTGATGCCAGTCCCTCAAGGCAGTCACCATGAAACGGACAATGACCGGGGTAAGGATCGACCTGCCAGTCATGGGGGATGCGAATGTGACCCATTTCAGGATGGATCAGACCGTGCATGAGCTGGCCGTTAATCATCCCTCCGCCACCTATCCCTGTGCCAATAGTCAGATAGATGAAACTATCCAGTCCCTGCGTAACACCCCACCGATGTTCACCCAGGGCGGCCGCATTCACGTCAGTATCTAGACTTACTGGCACGACGAGAGCCCGTTTAACCCTTCCGACAAAGTCGGTTTGTGACCAACCTGGCTTCGGCGTAGAAGTGATATAGCCAAAAGTTGCTGAAGCCGGGTCAGGGTCTACCGGGCCAAAAGATGCAATGCCGATAGCCGCCAGGATGCACTGTCTCTGCTTTTCCCGGAAAAACGTAATTGCCTGGTTGATGGTTTCACCGGGGGTTGTAGTCTGGAAGCGGACCTCTGCCCGCAGATCCTCCGGGCCGGCGCCGACCGCACAAACGAATTTTGTACCGCCCGCCTCTATGCCGCCGTATAAAACGTCCATCGCAATCCTTATTTCCCGATATATGGCCTATTCCACAATCAGAACAGGAACTTCATTGAAGCGGCCACGCCATGGATCCAGAGCATAATTGCCGCGCGCGTCTGAGGCCGTGTCAACCAAGACCCAAATTTCTTCTCATTTTAACAACCCGACCTGAAAAAACAATAAATATTTGATTTGGTCCATATAATGGGTAGTTCTTCGGAGAAGCTCATTATGTACCCGTAGGTGATGAAAAAGAAGGTTTTTGAACCTTGTCAGCACTTGCCCGAGTTCGAGATTTATTTGATGGATTTGGTTGACAATAAATTACTATCCCGCTATCTATTACTACCGTACCGTCAGACCTCTTCGCATAGCATACTCTGGTGCTTGGTATCACGTAACCTGCCGCGCGAATAAAAAGAGGAAAATTTTCAGTGATGACCACGACCAACATTCGTTTGGCGTGATGATTCAGGATCAACATTGGCGTTTCGCCAATTGGGGCGAAACTCGTATCGGGATTTTTCTCTGCGCGAGTGGGAGGCAAAGATGAAAGATTATATCCTCGCACATGACCTGGGTACGACCGGTAGCAAAGCGACACTTTACGATCGAGAGGGGTGTCTGGTGAGCAGCGCCTTTTACGGTTACGACACCGAGTATGCACATACCAGTTGGGCTGAACAGGATCCTGAAGACTGGTGGCGAGCCGTATGTGCTTCAACACGTAAACTGATGCAAGAAACCAGGGTTCGTGCTGACGAGGTAGCCTGCATTGTCTTCAGCGGGCAGATGATGGGCTGCGTCCCTCTGGATAAGAACACCAGGGCACTACGCAAAGCCATTATTTGGGCGGACCAACGTTCGGGGGAACAGGAATCCTGGGTGGGCGAGCGTATTTCTTCAGAAGAGGTCTATCGTATCACCGGGCACCGTCTTAGCGCCTCGTACTCGCTATGCAAGATACTCTGGCTACGCAATCATCAACCCGATATCTATAAAGCGACCTACAAGTTTGTTCACGCGAAAGATGCCATCGTGGCCCGGCTGACAGGCGTCTTCGTAACTGATCCCTCGGATGCGTCAGGGATGAATCTCTATGATCTAGAACAAGGCAAATGGTCCGAGCGCGTCATTGAAGCTGCCGAACTTGAGCCAGCTCAATTGCCCGATGTACACCAGTCAATTGACGTAGTGGGCGAAGTGCTGCGCGAAGTTGCCGACGAAGTTGGTGTGTCAGCAGGAACACCAGTCGTAATCGGGGGTGGCGATGGTGCATGTGCTGCGGCAGGTGCAGGGGTCGTGAGTGAAGGTAGCGCTTACAACTACATTGGGTCATCATCCTGGATAGCGATGGCGAGCGAGAAACCATTCTACGACCCCAATTACAAGACCTTTACCTTCGGACACGTGGTGCCTGGTATGGTCATGCCCACCGGAACCATGCAGGCTGCGGGCGCTTCTTACCAATGGACACGCGACCAGCTATGCCCCATCGAGTTACAAGCCGCGAAAACGTTCGGGATCAGCCCGTACGAATTGATGAACGTTGTGGCAGAAAGGTCGCCTGTCGGAGCTAATGGACTAATCTTTCTGCCCTATCTCTTAGGCGAGCGGAGTCCCCGTTGGAACCCCCATGCGCGGGGGGCGTTCATTGGGTTGACAATTCGGCACACGCGGTCGGATATGATACGCGCCGTGTTGGAAGGCGTCACCATGAACCTACGGGTGATTCTGGATGCTTTTAGGTCGCAGGATACTCAGATCGAAGCGATGCGTCTCATTGGAGGTGGCGCTCGTGGGCGCTTCTGGAACCGGATGATGGCTAGTGTATACGGTATGCCTGTGTACCGGCTAGCTATAGTTGAAGAGGCAACTTCGATGGGGGCTGCGCTGACCGGTGGTATTGGTGTCGGCTTGTACCCAGATTTTGGGATGGTCGAGAAGATGAATCAGATCACTGAAATAATCAAACCCGATCCTCCTACCCAGGAAGCCTATGAACAGATTTACCCTATCTTCGAAGCCACTTATCAGGCGTTGGTACCTGTCTTTGACATGATAGCTGAAGTCGCATGAAGCCTGAGACCGTCATAAGACCGGTCGCGGTAAAAGCTATCACACTGACCAAAACAAACATGTACGGATCAAACCAGACAGACTGAGGCAGAAACATGGAGTGTTTACAGTGACGCGACAAATAAATCATTCAAAACCACGTACAGTTCCTACCGTGTATTTTATTGGTGTAAGCACAACCAAGTCGTCTATCATGAAAGTGTACCCTAGCTGGTCCGGTATTCTCGGCCTGGGTGCGGAGATCGTTGGCTATGACGCCCCTATTCATGCGCCCGCTGAGATCTATGGGTCCATTGTATGTCATATCAAGGAAGACCGACTATCAATGGGCGCGCTCGTGACCTCGCACAAGATCGCCCTGCTAGACGCCACACGTGATATGTTCGATTACCTCGATCCCTATGCCGAGCTGTGCGGGGAGATTTCGTGTATCTCCAAGCGCGATGGACGGCTGGGGGGTTACCCCAAGGACCCGATCGCATCCGGGTTGGCATGGGAGGCCTTTGTCGAACCGGTTCACTGGGAGCGCACTGGAAGACATGTCATGTGTATTGGGCGGGTGGTTCGGCTGTAGCAATCAGCGTCTACGCGCCAGGATTGCCCAGTCCCTTTGATCGCCCTCAGAAATTCATCACCGTAAATCGCGGCCAACCACGCTTGGATAAACTGAAGAGAATTCACGCCAAGCTGGATACGGACATGCGATTCGAGTACATCCTCAACGAGGACCCGGCTAAATTTGAAAGTTGAGCGTAGAAGGCACATCGGCCTTGTCATCAGAAAGTTGGTTGCCTTGGCGTGCAGAAGGTTCATCTGGCACATCATGACCTTTAACAGCTCTTTCAGATCGCCATATCCACTACCTTTTCATCGGTATTAATCCCCTAACCAGATAGCGTTGTAGGCTCAGAGCTATTATGATCACCGGGGCTATAGCCAGTGTTGATAATGCTGATATATCCCACCATTGCGGACCTCGCTGGAAATGCTGGGAGGCGATTAATATAGGCACAGTCCTGGCATCACTAAATGTCAGGAGCAGGGCAAACAAGAACTCATTCCAGGCGAAGATGAAACACAGCAAGAAAGTAGCAGTCAAGCTGGGGAGCGTCATGGGTATGATAATTCTGAAAAATATCTGGGTTCGCGAGGCGCCGTCGACCATGGCTGCCTCTTCGATCGAAAGAGGAATTTGTGACAAGAAATTGCGCATAACCCACACTGCAATGGGCAAATTGAATGAGCTATAGACCAGTATCATACCCAGCAGGCTATCAATCAGGTATTTCTCACTGACTATCTTAAACATCAAGAAAAGTGCCAGCACGGTAACAATTGGCGGCATCATCCTTTGGGAGATTATCCAGACGAGTATATCTTGGTTGCCCAGGCGGCCAAGCTTAAACCGAAATCGGGTCAACCCGTAAGCTGCCATCGTGCCCAACAACATGGCAATCAGCGAGCTAATGGTTGCAATAATTATGCTATTTTTGAAGGGTCGAATTACCTCACTGCGCTCTACGGTAAATATTCTTTTCCACCATTTTAGCACTGGTTTAAAATCTGCCCAGGGAACATATTTCGGGCCAAGGAAGACATCTAGTTTCTCCTTGAAGGAGGTAGTTATCGTCCAATAGGTAGGGAATAGAGCAAACATTGCCCAACTGACAAGTAAGGTGTATGTAAGGATCTTCAGCAGCTTTTCCTTACCTTCTACTCTCATTGCACAGCCAGCTCCTGAAAACGTCTCGTCATCAATAAGAGAACAATGGAGATCACTAAGACCATAATAAACAAGCTAAAGGCTATTGTAGAACCATATGCTAGATCGAAGGCGGTCAAACCTAAGCTATACCCGAACAAAGTCATACTTTCGGTACTTATGCCAGGGCCGCCACCAGTCATAATATATATCGTATCTATTATCTTGAATGTCTCGAGAACCCTGATGAGTATAGCGACAATAGACGCAGGAGCGAGTAAGGGGAATATAATGTGCCTGAATAGTTGCCAGCGGGAGGCGCCGTCTACCCTCGCTGCCTCGAAAAAACCTGAGGGGATGGTCTCTAGCCCCGCAAATAAGATGAGGAACATAAGAGGTGTCCACTGCCAGATATCCATAATGATAATGGAATATATCGCCGTCCCTGAGTCCGTCAGCCACCCCAAAGCGGGAAGCCCAAGATAGGGGAATATATGGTTGACCGGCCCGCGGGTATAGTTGAACATCATCCGACCCATATACCCAACTGCAATAGGTGCCAGCATCATTGGGGTGAGAAACAGGAGTCTAAAAAAACTTCTCCCTTTGATTTTGGGGTTACTGAGCAGTAGAGCTAACCCCAGACCCAGGACATACTCAACAGTTACCGCTATCACTACGATTAAGAGGGTATTCGATAAGGCGTTCCAGGAGCGCTCGTCGGCAAACAGCCTTGCCCAATTACGGAGGCCAATGAAATGTATGCTTAAACCACCAACAAAAGATACCTTACTGAGCGTTAGCCAAAGGGAGAACAAGAATGGAAATGTAGTTAAAGCAAAAAGAACGAGTACTGTAGGAGTAAGGAATGATCTGCCTGCCCGTTTCCCGGAAAATAAGCTCAATATCTTCTTCATATAGTTTTCCTATGCTGCCTTTCTCCAATAGCGGCATGTCCCCGGGAACTTTGGGAATTATGCCAAGTCACCGGGGACATGCCTACAGCTCACTTTGCTTGACTACTTGATGGGTAACCCCAGGGAAGCTCGATAGGCCTTTAACTGGGCATCCTTACCAATGTCCGCAGTGATCCGCTCCCATTCTTTGTATGCAGTGTCCAGCGCCTCTTTGGGAGTTTTACTGCCTGCGAGCGCCATGGCGAGCTGTACATCGAGTGCCTCAAAGTAGCGAGCTGCACCAGGAATCCTCAAATCGGGTTGGACGTTGGGATGTGCAATGGTTGCCTCTATGGCTCCTAAGTAATCTTCTGGATGCACAAATCCATACCCGTACCAGCCGGCCAATTGCTCGAAATGGGACTTCCTACACGGGTTAAAGCCTGTCTCGGGTGTCGTCACATTGATGTAGCTGTTTCTTGGGTTACCCAGGAAGGAGATGAAGTCATAGGCTGCTTCGATGTGATCGCTCTTGGCATCAATTGCAGCTATCCAACCCCCAAAAGCAAGATAAGGCGCCTGATTCCCTCCAGGGAATTCTACCCATTTCTTCTTCTTGTAGTCCCAGACTTTCGTCGTCCCGGGCATGATACTGTAGCCGCAGTTCCCCTTCACCTTGCTCTCAAGGCTCGTATCTGCCATGACTCCAATGTCTCCCCAGTCTATGGCCATAGCCGCCTCTCCGACAGTAAACACAGTTCGTATCTCGCCGGAGTCCATATTCACGACACCTGGGACACCAAGCTCTATCAGGCTTTTCCAATCTTCGAGTGCCTTAACATGACCAGGGCTGTTTATCAAGGGCTCCATAGTCTCAGGGTTGAAGAAAAGGCCGCCGGGTTGGCCAGGTATGCTTACATAAGCTGCCGCACGAGAGAAGAATGTCCAGTATGCTTGGTCGTCCTTCCGCATGGCCTCCACAATGCCATATTCGGGCCTGCCGTCGCCATCCCAATCCCAACCGTTAAAGAACTCTGCTATATCCCTGTGCTGTTTCCAGGTCTTTGGAGGTGCCAGTTCGTATCCATACTTCGCTTTAAACTTCTTCTGGTACTCGGGATTCCCTATGGCGTCTTGGCGATAGTAGAAGATGTGGTTATCACCATCCAGGGGGATAGCCCAAATCTTGCCTCCATATGAGGAAATTCTTTCCCGGTAAACTGGCAGTATATCTTCCCATGCTAGTTGTTTGTCTCTCTTGATGAAATCGTCCAGAGGAACTAGAAAGTTATTGCCTGCAAAGTCCCCCAACCAGGCTGCTGGGAAGATGATGATATCATACTTTTTCACCCCCATGGAGAAGGACGAGAACATCTTCGGATATAGCTCTGCCCAAGGTGCTGTGATCAATTTTACCGTCCCACCGGTCTTTTTTGTCCAGTCAGCTCTGAACATCTGGACGGGCTTGGCAATAAAGGGCGGAGGTTGGGTAAACACGGTGATTTCAACGGCTTGGAACCGCTTCTGGCCACTTGTTTGCCCGACCAGCACAGAGCTAAAAGCGAAAATCATCATGGCCAAAATAACCGCAGTTACCGTAACCTTAACAGACTTTTCCTTCTTTGACATGATCATCTCCCCTCCTACACATTTACATTAATTTTGGATGATCTTTGGAGAAATTAATCTAGCCTGCTATTTTGGTTATCACCCCCTTTCCCGAGGGTTTTCCTTAGATGTTCTTCCATTAAGCATAGGCTGAAGCTCTCAGAGTTCTGTTACGTAGATGCTTCTCGATATTCGAGGCAAAAGGGCAGAAGTGGTGTCGTAGAAGAAAAACTGGTCTTTGCTTTCTTGCCCTAAACGACATTGGGCACTCGTGATAAGCACCCGAAAACTGCAAGAAAGCAGGGTAAGTCATAGAGGTTAATTGTTCGAGGTACCGTCACAGACTCCCAACAGAACAGATAACGTTCTATTGAGAGATAGGAGAGCACATCTTAAACCTCATTTCTTCCCCAAGACTCTAAATATACCTGGCTTTGCTCGAAGCGAAAACGAAGCTAGTTTACCCCCGATCTCGAAATGTTGTCAACATAAAAACCACAACGAGGTATCTCATATCGTCTTTAATGAGAAATGTTTAGCCCCGCTAATTTGCTCTATTCCGCAATGTTGGCTAAAGTTCCTATCGCGAGTTTGATTCAGACATCCTCTATATACAGGAGGCGACTCTCCCACTCTCAGAGAAATGCCTGATGAAAGTTGACATAAATCAGAATAGTAGTTAAGGGTAATCCGTTAATTATAGAATCGAGATCGCAGGGGTGCAGGAGAGATGACGGCGGATAAACTCCCAAGGAGATCGGAAAAGAACAGCAAATGCTAAAAAGTTTAAGCCAAATTTAAAAAAAGTTTGACTTTGAATCCTACTGTGTTATGCAAAAACTCAAGGATTCTCCACCCGGGAAGGGAAGTGAACGGGGAAAAATCATTTTCTGGAGAATTCTCTCCCCGTTCTATTCTATTTGAAGTTGCGAGTCGAAAAAGAATTGGCCAAACCATGAAAGCCTTACGAAAGCTCCGCCGAGGACCTGGTCATGTGGACCTGGTGAATGTTGATGCGCCCCGCCCTGCAGAAGGGGAGGTGATCGTAGAGGTCCAATACGCAGGTGTTTGTGGGACGGATATCCACATTCTCCACGATCTCTATCCTAAGGCCCAGCCTCCAGTTACCTTGGGGCACGAGTTCTCCGGAGTCATATCGGAGTTAGGCCCCAACGTCCAAGGATGGGAAGTGGGGGATAGGGTTGCCGTGGAATCTCCTGCCCATTTCTGCAGGGTTTGTGAATTCTGCAGTTCGGGCCAGACACAGCGATGTGAAAAAAGACAGGCCTTTGGATCTGGAAGGGATGGCGCCTTCACATCCCTTGTGGTCGCTCGTCAGGATGGTCTCCACAAACTCCCTGATCATGTTTCATTTCAAGAAGGAGCACTTTGCGAGCCCTTGGCTTGCGCCATACATGCGGTGATGGAAAGGAGCTCCATCGAGCCAGGAAAAACGGTGCTTGTCACGGGACCAGGTCCCATTGGCCTGTTGGTCCTCCAGGTAGCAAAGGCCATGGGAGCGACGGTCGTCGTCTCAGGTGCCCAGCGAGATGAGGAAAGGCTCAAATTAGCGAAGTGCGTTGGCGCAGATTATTGCGTTCAGATTGACCAACAAGATCCCCATCCTCTTATCTATGACCTCACCAGGGGTATGGGAGTAGATGCGACTTTTGAATGTTCTGGGGCTCCAGGTGCACTAAGCGACTGCCTGCAAGGTGTGCGCAAGGGAGGGGAGATCGTTCAAGTGGGGCTCTTCGGGCGGTCCATCGAGCTGAATTATGACGACGTAACTTTCAAGGAAGTCCATATCAAAGGGTCATTCACCCATAATCGAAGAACGTGGGAGAAAGCGATAGATTTATTGAGAGACCGAAAAGTGAACCTCGTTTCGTTGGTCTCCAGAGAGTTTCCCCTCGATCAGTGGGAGGAGGTATTTCGACTTTTCGAAAAGGGAGTAGGATTGAAGTATCTGCTCTATCCTATCGATTGAATGTAACACATTTGCGAGGGAGCCTTTTAACCGTGAGACGCTCAAAAGACTTATTTTCCCTCCATGGGAAGGTGAGCATTGTTACGGGAGCCGGACGAGGATTGGGGCATGGCATTGCCCGCGCCCTTGCTGGAGCTGGATCGGATTTGATGATCGCGAGCCGATCGATTGATGAACTCGAACGTGTTGCTCAAGAGCTGCTTTCTCCTTCACCCAAGCTGTTGTCAAGGAAATGATGAAGCACGAGAGGGGAAAAATCATCTACATTGCTTTGTTGGTGAGTAAGGAAGTTGGGACCGAGCCGATTATGAGCGGGGAGCGTACAGGGGTTAAATGGGCCTACGTCGATACACCGGCGATCATTGTGGAAATCGCTGAGCCGGGACCTGAGGGTAAGGCTGCCTGAAAGGGATAGTTCGAAGATCAAGCCGATGAGATAGTCGCTTGTTGCTTTGTTAAGGATAGAGACGATCGAGGCAAACTGAAAAGCATCATAGAAAAGGAAGAGCCTACAGTTAACGGGCAACGAGGCCCAAATCCCAGAAAGGGGGTGTAGTATGGCACAGGTACAATTGGATTTTGAGATTCCCACACATCTAAGGCGTGAATTCGTATTTCAGACCGCTGGCACTCTTCCACCTAATAACGTTCTCTTCGGCTTTAACACGGTTAGAAAGGTGGGAGAGCAGGCCAAGAAGCTTGGCGGGAAGCAAGCGCTCCTGGTGACAGACGAGGTTATGGCACAATTAGGTTACGTTGAACTCGTCAAGGAAGAGATGGAAAAGGAGGGGTTGACGGTAGAGGTCTTCGCACAGGTAGACCCTGAACCGCACATTGAGACCGCCGATGCGCTCTACGAAATTGTATGCAAGACACAGTTTGACCTCGTTGTCGGTCTAGGCGGAGGCAGCTCAATGGATATGGCCAAACTGACCTCCATCGCCGCCACCAACCGGCAGAAGCCCTTTGAAATAATGAAGAAACAAGCGGTCAACAAACCAGCTTTAAAAAAGATCCTCATCCCCACCACAGCGGGAACGGGGAGCGAGGTCTCCAAATACCTCGTGGTCTCGAAGGGCAATGACAAATATTTTTTTGGCACACCATACGCCTATGCCGAGATCGCCATCATTGACCCTGGACTCACGGTGTCCATGCCACCAAATGTAACTGCTTCCACAGGCATGGATGCCCTTTCCCATGCCATCGATAGCCTGATGAACAAGCTTGCCAACCCTCTCTCTGATTCATTGGGCTTTGCCGGTGTTGAGCTCATTGCCAAGTACCTTCGCCGAGCTACGTTCGATGGACAAGACATAGAGGCCCGCTACTACATGGCGGTGGCGGCCACCATGTCGATGATGTCCATGGACAACACTGGAGCGTTGTATTCCCACAGTATCTCTTACGCACTGTCCATGGTCCAACCCTTGACGCATGGGATTGGCTGCGGTATGGGACTACCATACAGCATGGCGTTCAACGTTCCAATGATCGAGGAGAAACAGGCACTCATTGCTCGGGCCATGGGTGAGCGAATAGAATCCCTATCCACGCGGGCAGGAGCCCAGCAAGCCGTTGGGCTGGTCTACAACCTCATGGCAGACGTTAAGATGCCACTGAGCCTGAAAGAGATGGGGTTCAAGCAGGAGGATATCCCCAAGATGGCGCAGGTTTGCATCGCCCGCTACCCGCGAATCAACAACCCCCGGCCAATGTCTAAGGAACAATGTTTGGCCTTGTTCGAGTCCATGTGGGAAGGGAAGATCACGTATTTCTGAGAGTTAAAAAATTAGGTTTTACGGAATTCTGTTGAACTACAAGGCTTGAGTTTACAAAGGATTTTCAAGAGTGACGGCAAATCTCTCAATGCCCATAACACATATACCACGCTCTGTTCCAGCACTGTTACGAACGGTTTACAAGAACGCAACAGGTCTGCGCATATACAATTGCCAAAGGATGTACAGCATGTCGTTTTCTTGAGACAGCCGTGCCGCTTGAAGCCTATTTCATTGCCTCATATCTGAAGTCTTCGGCGTTTCATGCCATCCCTGCTATTTCATCCAATCCCGCTTTGAAGTGAAAAACATATAGGAAATAATTTACCATTTGCTCTGCGAGATAGTTCGTCTTCTGTACCTATTCTTCTGGCTCCAAAATAATTTTCAATGCCTGCTGCTTTCTTAACAGTTCCAAACCTTTGTGGACGTCCTTCAATGGCATTCTGTGAGAGGCTATTTTCTCAAGCGGCATATCGCCACCTTCTAAGATTCTGGCAACCTTATCAAAACTGAATCGACCTATAAATCCGCCATGAATTGTCAGTTCTTTCTTTACGATCTCTCGCAGAGGAACCTTTGGTTCAGCAAGCTCATCATGCCCAAACTGCAAGACGACTCCATTACATCTTGCCAGGTTGATAGCTTCTACCAGAAGCGGCCCGTATGCTTCAACGACAATATCAGCCCCGATTCCCCTGGTCTGTTCCACGACAATGTTGTGCAGGTCTTTTTTGAGAGGATTGACTACTCTTGTCGCTCCGATCTCGAGCGCCACATTTCGTCTGTAGTCTGAGGGTTCTGAAACGATAACCTGAGATGCTCCTGATTTCTTCAATACAGCAGTAAACAAAAGCCCAATGGGCCCTGCGCCAAGAACCACAGCCGAATCTCCAGGTTGGACATCAAGTTTCCTGGAAGCACTAAGCACACACGCTAGCGGTTCTGCCAGAGCAGCTAAATGTGACGGAACTTTGGGGTCAACTTTGTACAGAGCATAATGTGGAACAACTGCATAGCTTGCCATTGCCCCGTCTGAAAATATACCTATTGTCGCAGGATGGCCTGGCTCGTCCGAAGCTTCTATTAGTGGTATACATCTATCAGGAAACCCCTTCCTGCACATTTCACACTGCCCGCATCCCGGATGAGGATCGATTAACACATGATCACCTGTCGTAAATCCCTTAACATCGCTTCCCTTTTCGGCAACGATTCCTGTAAACTCATGTCCCTGAATGATCCCTTTTTTGGCAGGGTGAGCGGGTGGCACCTGAAGGATATGTAAATCTGTACCGCATATCCCAACTCCCGTAACTTTGATCAGGACGTCTGTAGTTTTTGTCACCTTTGGGACAGGTCTTTCTTTAAGTACAAGTTTCCCCTCACTTTCAAAAACAGCAGCTAACATGGTATCATCACCTCCTTATTCTTATGCTGCGACTCAATAGGCAATGGTTATCGCCTGTCCCGTTTCAGCAGATTTTAGCAGCGCATCGCAGATAATAGCATTCCGATAGCCATCTTCAAAGGTAGCCCCCAGAGGCCCAATTTCTTCGTCGTATGCGATAGCCTGGAGCATATGGTGAAGCTGATGTACAAAGGTATGTTCCCAACCCAGGATATGCCCAGGCGGCCACCAGCGACCCCCGTAGGGGTGAGAAGTATCGGTGACCAGAACATCCCGTATCCCGTCGATCACTGACGCTGTCTCCTTGCGAATATAAACCCGCAATTCGTTGAGCCGCTCCAGGTTAAACTCCAGAGTTCCCTTAGAACCGTTTACTTCGAAGTAAAGGAAATTCTTGCGACCAGCGCAAAAGGTGGAGGCCTCCAGAGTGCCAAATGCTCCGTTGTGAAACTCAAACACGGCTTCGAAGGCGTCATCAACCGACACCCGGTGTTGTTCTGTATGTTCGGCGGCACCGGGTCGCTCGTGAATAAAAGTGCGAGTGCGTGCGGTTACACATGTCGGCTCCCCTACCAGAAATCGAGCCAGGTCGATGATGTGGGCCCCCAAATCCCCCACAGCGCCGCTGCCGGCCAGTCGTACATCCTGTCGCCAGCTGAAGAGCGCATTGGGATTTAAAAGGGAATCGTCGCAGTAGCGGGCGCGAAAGTGATAAAGGGTACCAAGTTCTCCGTTGCTGATGAGTTCACGGGCCAAAAGAACAGCGGGGATAAAACGATAGTTGAAAGATACCATGTGCTTTACTCCGGCCTTCAACGCCTCCTCGAACATGGTTTCGGCTTCGATAGCATTGCGAGCCAAAGGCTTTTCGCACAATACATGTTTGTCATTTCGGACTGCTGTCACGCATGGTTCGGCATGCAGTTGATTCGGTGTACAGTTGATAAGGAGGTCAACCTCATCGTCGTTGACGAGTTGGCGCCAGTCGGTCACTGTTTTGCTAAAGCCGTAGCGGTGCCGGGCCTCTTGAACTCTGGCCTCATCTCGCCCTGCCAAGGAGACGAGAGAAATATCCGTCGGTGCAGGCCAGAATATGTAACCAACTTTTTTAAGGGCATTGATGTGGGCTTTGCCGACGCCAGAGTAACCGAGAAGTCCTATACCGATTCGAAGTGACTGTTGATTATTCATGATAACCCTCTTTTCGATACGAAGACCACCTAAGACCAGCTTCTTTCGGAAACGACCTGGTTCCATGAGGAATAAACTGTAGTCTAACACGAGATTTTTTCGGGACGAGCCGCTGACCGACCAGAGAAGCAACAACGGAGATTGATCCCACTTTAGTATCTATCAGGTAATCTACCTGGTTTCCCACGTAAAAAGAATTGTGAACAGTTCCTAAAAACCCTTTTTTCTTTCGTTTACTGTCTCACTCTTATATCCAGCATGCTTGTTATCCCACAACATTCTTCACAGTTTTTACAAACTGCTCCGCTTTTTGTTCTATCTCCTCATCGCTTGAGAGGATATTAATTCCAAAACCCGCTCCAAGTCCCGGGTCTACAACGCCCACACTGATATTTATCGTTCGATCAAGAATATCGTCTGTCTGAGGCAACATGTGTTTTTGATAGGGATTATTCCCCTCTCTATCCGTCCAGGCTAATAACTGTTCCATGTTGTTGTAAACATGCCAACTACTTCCAGATACGGTTATTGTTCCCAGTGCCTTTGCCACGCTTTCGGCTGGCTCTTTATCTTCAAAAATCACAGTAAATAACGTATTGCACTCTCCGGGATCGTTGATCTTTCTAAAATGCATATTCTTTATATTAGCATCCGAGACGATCTTTTTGAACTTCCCTTTCTTTTCTCTTAACAAATTCAGGATGTTATCAAGTTTGTTCAACTGTGCATTGGCAAATGCTGCACTCAGCTCATGCATCCTCAAATTCATGCCAATTATAGACCGCTTTCCTATCTCAACCCCCATTCTTAAAGGTTTGTGCCCCTGATCATGAAAGCCAAACGCTCTTTCATAATAATCCTTATCATTCGTTATGACTATGCCACCATCACCACAAGTAATGGTTTTGTTGATATTCAGAGAAAACGCTCCCACATGGCCGATCGAACCAAGAGGCTTCCCCTTATACGTTGCCCCTAACCCTTGACATACATCTTCAAGGACGAATAAGTGATGCTTTTTGGCAAGAGCCATTATTCGATCCATATCGGCCGGATTTCCCAACATGTGGACAGGCATGATTACCTTCGTGTTTTCTGTGATCTTTTTTTCAATATCATCCGGATCCATTGTCAGAGACTCATCCACCTCGGTTAACACAGGTGTACCACTTACCAAGATAATTGCTGAGATAGAAGCTATAAAGGTATACCCTGGGACCAACACCTCAACACCCGGGCCAACTCCAAGTGCGACTAGAGAGGCCATAATGGAGCTCGTACCACCGTTTACTGCAACGCAGTATTTGACCTCCCACCTGCGGGCAAACTCCCGCTCCAGGGTCACGACTTTTCTCTTGAAACGAGGATCATCCTCCCGGCCGTATCTGGATAGGTACCCGCTTTCCAGAACATCTTCCACTTCCCTTCTTTCTTCTTCACCCACGAGAAACGCACCAGGTCCTGGCATAATTTCCTCCTCTCTATCACAATCACATTCTAAAAAATTTCTTAGAAATTTTACAGAATATAATTATGTAAATATAAAATAAATACCGTCTGTAGACGTTTCACAGACGGTACTTTTAGGATGTTGAATTTTGTAATTATTTGAAATTATTAAATTATTCCTGGAGCGGGCGGCGGGATTTGAACCCGTGACTTTCAGCTTGGGAAGCTGACACTCTACCACTGAGTTACGCCCGCGTAAAACCATTTTTACATTATGGAATTTCACGGGTCTTGTCAAGGAAAATTTACGAAATATCTCAAGAACTGAGGAAACGAGCTCTGAGCGCGAATTAAGATTTTTTCGGTAACCATTCTTAGTGAAGCGAAACGGCCGCAAATTCAATGTTTGAGGCCAAAGGGCGAGTTTTTGAATTTGTAGTGAAGCGGACTCTAGAATGGTCGAAAAAAGGTTTTGACCAGCGAAGAGCGAGTTTTCTTAGAGTCACGATGGGGTTATTTTGTAACCCTCTCAATGTACTCACCTGTGCGAGTATCGATCTTGATGATATCCCCTTCCTCAAGGAATAACGGCACCTGAACCACCGCCCCCGTTTCCAATTTCGCCGGTTTTGTTCCTCCAGTGGCCGTATCCCCTCGGACGCCCGGTTCCGTTCGGTCGATGCGAAGCTCTACAAATGTGGGAAGTTGTACACCCACTGGATTGTTGTTGTGAAAAAGCACGGTCAGGGTAATATTATCCCGGAGGAAATCCTTACTATTGCCCAGTTGATCCTGGGTCAATTCGAATTGCCAGTACGATTCCTTATCCATGAAGTAGTAATTTTCTTCATCATGATAAAGATATTGTACCTCCTTCTCCTCAATGTCGGGGCTTTTCACCCTTTCCCCAGACCTAAATGTGTGTTCCAAGATGTTCCCCGTTAGCAAACTCTTGAGCTTTGTCCGCACGAAAGCTCCGCCTTTTCCGGGTTTCACATGGAGGAAATCGACGATAATGAAGGGTTCTCCGTTCATTTCGATCTTGAGCCCTTTCCGAAATTCAGATGTCGTGGGCATGGCTTTTTCCCCTTAATTCACTCAATAATCTCAATCTCCTTGGAGAGATTAGTAAGGACATCGCATCCATTTCCCGTTACTAATACCATATCCTCAATCCTCACTCCACCCCATCCGGGTATGTAAATCCCCGGCTCGACAGTAAATATCATCCCTTCCTCCACAACATCCTCACTTTCGGGGCCTATTACCGGGTTCTCATGGACGGCTAGCCCAACCCCATGGCCGGTCATGTGGCCAAAATGGGCTCCGTATCCGGCATCCTTGATCCAACCGCGGGCGATGGCATCGAGCTCCATTGCTCTTCTCCCGGGACGGACGGAGGCAATCGTCCTATCGTGAGCATCCTTAACGATTTGGTAAACCTCTTTCTGGCGACGACTCGGCTTCCCACAAAAAAAGGTGCAGGTTTCATCGGAATAATAGCCTCCACACTGACTCCCGAAATCCACGATGATGAACTCGCCTTCATCTATCCTTTTCTCGCTGGGTTTGCCGTGGGGAAGGGCGGAACGAGCTCCAGAGATAACGATAGTATCGAAGGAGATACCATCGGCACCGTTACGCCTCATGGAAAATTCCAATTCCAATGCGATCTCGTTTTCCCGGGTACCAGGCTTTATCCTCCATATATTCTCCTTAAGGCTCTTGGAAGCGATATCAATGGTCCTCTTTATTCGCCCTATCTCCTCATCATCCTTCACCACTCTGATGTTCTTTATTCGTTCACTGAGGGGAATGAGTTCACCTCTCCTTACCTTCTCAGCGAGTTCTTTATGAGCCCCGTAGGTTAAATTTTGGGGCTCGAAACCTATTCCCTTCAATCCCAAGTCATTCAAGAGATCGGATAATCCCTCGATTTTCTTCTTATATTCGATGACTTCAAATCCCGACACCTCTTCCCTGGCCTGAGTTGTATAACGAGAATCGGCTAAAAAATACCCTTTGGTTTCGGTCACCACCAGGGCGGCATCGCTCCCCGTAAATCCGCTCAGGTAATGGATATTCTCCAAGCTGGTGATCAAAATCCCATCTAGATGATCTTCCCTCAAGACTTTTTTTATACGACTGATCCTTTCTTGTCCCATTCTTGGTACCGGAATCCCTCTTACCATGATCTCTTCCTGGCCTGTTTAATCCGGTTGAGCCATTCCTTAAGCTCCCCAATGGCACGTTCAATGTTCATTTTTGGCTTCGTTGGAGATTCTCCTCCTGAGGAGACGTCTCTCGATTCCCTCAAGCGCAATTCCAGCTCCCTCACCTTCTCCTTGAATCTGATACTGGTTGGATTCTGTTTGAGGAGTTGTTGGTAGATCTTGAAAGCCTCTGCAATATTCTCCCCCTTTATGTACAGCTCGGCCAGAGTCTCAGTGGCGATATTGCTTTCCTCTTCCATTGGCCACCCTTTGATAGAACTCCCTCAAAAACGTAGGTCAAATCACCTCGTTAGTCAAGGTCAATTTGACGGGTCCTTGGTCTTCTTGGGGATTTTTGTTTCTTTGACTGTTCGTCCGTGAAGTCCCCCGATGTACCGGGATCAAACTATAGGTGGTTTCTGGAACCGAAGGGGATCGAGGAAATTATTGACAAAATAGTTGATTTAGATGTATTAGAGGAAGTCAAGGTGATCGTTGGAGGGATGAACAGTGGCAAGAAGAAGGCGAATTTCCAAAAAGAAATTGAAGGAGCCCGACGAGTTTATTTCCACTACGGCCAGGATGATCTCGTGGACGATGGAAAATCTGAAACTTATTCTCATCGGTATCATCATAGGCGCACTGGTAGTGGTCTCGTTGGTCTTTTGGCGTATAAGGGCGAGAAACAGAGAGATCGAGGCGCTTAACTCATTCTATCGTGTTTCGGAGATATTGATGTCCGCAGAGGACACCTCTTCGAAAGGCTATCAAGAGGCCATAGATGAATTTGAACGGATCCAAAGGGAATATCCGCATACAGATGCCTTTCAGTTAGCTCAATTACAATTGGGGCAAGGGTTGTTGAACTTAAAACAGTATGAGAAGGCGGTGGAAACGTATCGCAAATTTCTGGATAACGAACCACGAGAAGGGCTGTACCGACTTTTGGCCTTGCAAAACTTGGGCTATGCCTATGAAGGACAAGGGGATTACCAAAGGGCTTTGGATTCGTTCCAAAGCCTCGTTGCCAAGGGGGAGAGCTTTCTCCAACCCTGGGGGTATCTTAATATAGCCCGGTGTTACGAAAAGCTCGGCAAGCGGGAGGAGGCCCTGAACAATTACCGCATATTCCTGGAGAAATTCCCGGACTCAGCCATGGCTCCTATGATAAGGGGTAAAATAGGCACATCGGAGTACAGGTAGGGATAAGTTAACGATTTAATGGGCAAATGGATAATCATCATCCTCTCATGGATCTGGATAGCCTGTAGTTGAGGAGCGGAGGGGTCATGGCGGTGGTAACAATAACCATCACAATGATGGCAGCATAGAGAGCCGGATCCAATAATGGTTGACCGTTCACCCGCAACTGGTTCCCGAGCGCCGCAAAAATCAGGCCCACCTCACCCCGCGGAACCATACCCAGGGCCACTGTCCATCGATCCAACCTCTCATTCCTCGAAAATACTCCCCCTGCACAGGCCATCTTTCCGACTACAGCGGCTCCAGCCAAGACGACCCCAACCACAATAGCCTTGACCGAGAAGAGAGCCATCAGCTACCTGCATGCCCATGTGAAGGAAGAATATGGGGACGAAGAGCGTTGAAAGGGGCAAAAGCAGGTGCTCAAGTCTATCACGCTCCTGAGACTTGAAAATCAGAGAATGCTCCGGCTCCAGGATGAGGCCTGCAGCAAAGGCCCCGACAAGGGGGGCCAAACCGAATCGACGGGACAGGTATGCAAAGGCGAAGCACAGCGTCAGAGAAAGGGTCAGCACCATTCCGCTTAATTCGAGTCTTGCTGCCCACCTATAGAGTTTCTTGCTGAAGGTAACACCCAGAATAATGCCGACTACCAAAAACCCAAAGGCCTTGGCGCTCATCACCACAATCTTTACCCCAATGCCTGTAGAGGCCTGACCCTGAGGAGAACCTATGATCGCCGCAACGACAGCGAGCACGATCAACCCCAGGACATCATCAACAACAGCCGCGGCGAGGATGGTCCGACCCTCCTCTGTTTGGACTTTACCAAGATCCTTCAAAACTCGGGCTGATATACCAACACTCGTTGCGCAGAGCGTGGCGCCGAGAAATATATCGACCCAAAGGGATAAAGATGGGAAGAATATTCGAATCGTGGCAAAACCGAGCAAAAACGGCACAATCACCCCGATGATAGCCACCATGAGAGCGGACCGCCCCACGGCCATCAACTTGGGAACTGTGCTTTCAACCCCGACCTCAAACATCAGCAGAATTACCCCCAACTCTGCCAGGATGGCCAGGCTTGGATCGGTTCTCAACGCCTCAAAAAAACCAAACCCTAAAAGGGCCATGTTACCGAGAACTATCCCAGCAAATAGCTCTCCCAAGACAACAGGGAGGTGGAGCTTTCGCGCAGCGAGACCTCCAAGCTAAGCTGCGGTTAAGATCAAGGAGAGTTCAAACAGTAACTGGGTAAATGAGTGCGGCATTGGACAAGAATTGAAAGGATTGTGTTGGAGATGAAAAGAGTATAGGGTAAGAAAGGGTTGGCTTTCAAGTGATAAACGTATGGGACGCAAAAGGGCGAAAGACTGTAAAGATACATAAATCAATTTCCTGACTTCCAGGGGGACTGCCTTATTTCTGTACGGAGAGAGAATATGAGGTTCAAAAAGGCATTGGTAAGGGGAATAACTTTTCTTATGGCCTTTGCCGCTGGGTGCGCGGCGATTCCCAGGATCCCTCTTGAAAATCCCTATGGAGTGTTGGAAGGGGCAACAGAGGGCGAGATATTCCACGTTCCCACCGGCATCAGGCTGACCAAGGACCAATTACTGGATATAATCGGGAATTCACGAATCATCTACATCGGCGAAACCCACGATAATGTGCGGGCCCACCAAGTCCAGCTGGAAATCATCATGGGGATGAATGAACGTTTCCCCGGCCAGGTGGCAGTTGGGATGGAGATGTTTCAGAGACCTTATCAAGCGGCCATGGATCGTTGGTCGAGGGGTGAACTCAGCGAAAGGGACTTTCTCAAGGAGAGCCGATGGTATCCAAAGTGGGGGATGAATTATGGCTATTACAGGACCATTCTCGATTATATCCGGGAAAGGCATATTCCCCTTTTAGCTCTGAATGCCTCCACGGAACTGGTGAAAGAAGTGAGAAATCATGGATTAAATGGCCTCTCAGGGGCCTTGCAAGAGCAGCTCCCCCATATGGACCTCTCAGATCCACACCACCGTATCTTGGTAGGCGCCTTTTATAAAGCTCACCCCCCCACCTCGCCCAAATCCTTCGAGACTTTCTATCAGGCGTACGTGCTCTGGGATGAGACTATGGCCGAAACGATAGCAAACTACCTGACCGCCGAAGAGGGACGCAACAAAAAGGTAGTCGTTTTGGCGGGGGGAAATCATGTCCGATATGGGTTCGGAATCCCACGGAGAGCGTTTCGTCGACTACCCGCTGCCTATTCCATTGTGCTGGCCATGGAGACCTCCATCCCGGAAGATAAGAAGGACCGTCTCATGGATGTGAGCCTCCCCGAGATCCCCCTGGTCCCAGCCGATTTCTTCTGGACGGTAACCTATGAGGGTTTGAAGGACAAAAAGGTCCGCTTGGGCTTAATGTTCGAGGAGGTTGATGGGAAATTGAAAGTGACCAAGGTGTTGGAGGGATCTCTTGCAGCCAAGGCGGGGATTCAACCGGGGGATATCCTGGTCTCATTGGACGGCGATGGCCTCCTGGAGTCTTTTGATCTGTTATACCTCCTTGATCAAAAAAAGCCCGGAGATACGGGAAAGCTTCTCATCCGAAGGGATGACAAGCCCCTCGAAATAACCGTCCATTTCCAAGCATCCCAATAACGATCCGGTCCCACAGCCGACTGTGGATTGCCCTCCCAACGGTAGAACTAATAAGAGAACTTTGGGGTAATGTAGAACTGTGAATAGGCTATATTCGGGATCGTCGCTTTCACCCGAGACTCCAAATCTGAAGCAACCGCCTCAAATTCCCCCTCGGGGACTTCTTCAGCCACATCGATATCGGCCAGGAGAATGATTCTCTCAGGGGATTCGGCTATTACGCGAAAATCATGATAACCAATTACGTGGGGGGATTGCTCCACAATTTTTTTGAATTGAGCCTCAACGGCCTGCACCTCAGGTGTTTTTTCCAGGAGAGGATCTGTGTGGCATACCGCTTCGCCTCCGTACGTTTCTCGGAGTCTGGCCTCGCATCGCTCCGTTATCTCGTGCATGTTGGCAGATCCAAATTTTTCGGGGATCTCAACATGAGCGGAAATCAAGTACATAGATCCATAATCGTGGAGGATGATCTCGTGAATGTCTTCGATCCCTTCGACCATTTTGGCGGTTTCCCGAATCCTCTGTAACACGTCCTTACCGGGTGCTTTTCCGAGGAGGGGAACTATCGCCTCCCGGCCATGGTCAAAGCCCAAGTAGAGCAACCATGCCGACACAAGGACACCGATGTAACCGTCCAGCTCAGGACGGTGATAATGGCGACCCGCCACTAGACCTCCTACTACGGTAAGGGTAATTACCGCCTCAATTCGATGGTGGAAAGCATTGGCCAGAATGGCATGGGAGTTAACCCGTTTTCCGAGATAGCGAACGAACTGCCCAACCCACTCCTTTACGAGAATGGTGGCAAGGAGTATCCATGGCAGGGCAGACCAATAGTGGATGGCATGGGGCTCGAGAACCTGATGAATCGATCTCTCGCCGATCTGTATCCCGGAAACAAAGAGGAACACCGACATGATAAGTGGGGCTACATGCTCCATACGACCGTGCCCGAAGGGGGTTTTTGCTGTGGCAGGCCGGGACGTCACCCAGAAACTGACCACCAGAATGATGGAATTGGCAAGATGGGAGAGGAGGTGGAATGCATCAGCCACGACCGATATCGATCCCGCCTTTAATCCGAGGATCATCTTCACTATAAAAAGAGAAATGGTGGCAAATATGGACATCCATCCGGCCAGCAACCCGTGTTGAATCCGAACCGTTTTGTTATCGGTACCGTCGAAATCCTCTATGAACCACTTGCCGAGAGCACGGTTGGCTGCTGCTAGAACTTTCATCTCCAACGCTTCTCCTATGCCACGGGGCGCCTTATTTCATAACCACAACTAACCACTTTTATACGTCTCCTGTCAATGGAATCCCCTAACTGAAGGTTCCTGATTTTCCAGATAACACCGTTGTCCATGAGCGGAATTTCCCGGAGAAGTGGCGTAAGCATTCATCATTTTCCAATCCTAAACAGGTCATTTTAGAAGCGGGGGTTGACCAGATTCCCTGGAGCGAACAGTAAAGAATTTTTGGTAACCATTCTTAGCGAAGCGAAACGGTCGTAAATTCAATGTCTGAGCCCGGAGGGCGAGTTTTGTGACCGAAGTAGCGCCTGAGCGCTCTTTGCAGTGAAGCGAATGCTAGAATGGTCAACAATTCTCTTTAGGGAACGGAAGGGAATTTGGCCAAAAGGATTGCTGCTGGTTGACCGGGTGGGGCAACTGATGTAGGGTTTATCCAAATTTCATCCAGCCACAGAGGGCGCAGATGATTTGGGTGCAATTTATTGTAGCAGCTTGCATCATAATCATTTCGGGGTATAAGTTATCCCAGTATGGCGACCAGATCGCAAAGAGAACCGGTCTGGGCAAAACCTTTATGGGAATCGTCTTGTTCTCGACCGTCACCTCTCTCCCGGAGTTGACCGTCTGCATCACCTCAACCTCGGTTGTCGGTGCACCCGATTTGGCAATTGGCAACATCTTTGGCAGTAATCTCTTCAACCTCCTCCTCATCGCAGTCCTCGATATCGTTCAGGGAAAGGGAGCTATCCTCGACCTCCTCTCCCTTGGCCATGTTCTTGCCGCCAGCCTCGGAATTTTGCTCGCAGGGCTGGCCATCCTCTCAATAGGCCTCGGATTAAGTTTCAACCTGGCTTTCCTAGGACTTGAAAGCATCATCCTCATTCTCATCTACGCCCTGGGAATAAAAATTCTCTACCGGCATGAGAGCTTGGGGTCGTTACAGAGTAGCACTGAGGTCCAAGAATCGGAGGGAACTACCAGGGCGAAATCGGTCTATCTCTTTTTTGCCATCGGCGCTATTGCCATCGTAGGGGCTGGCCTGTGGCTCTCTGTCACGGCCGATGCCATTGCCCAAGCAACGGGTTGGGGAAGGTCTTTTATTGGAAGTTTCATGCTCGCCGTTGTGACATCGCTTCCGGAGCTCGCAGTGGGAATTCCATTGGTCAGAATGGGGGCTTTTGATATGGCCATCGGAAACTTATTGGGCAGCAACATCTTCAACATCGCCATAATCCCCGTGGCCGATATCGCCTTCACCAAAGGGGCCATATTGGCCAGTGTTTCACGGGCCCATATCCTAACGGCTGTCCTGGGAATTGTAATGACCAATATTGTCATTATGGATCTCATCTATAGAGCCAAGAAAGTCCCCTGGCGGATTGGTTGGGGGTCCATTTCCATAATCGCCCTGTATTTCCTGGGAAGCATTACTCTCTTCAAACTGGGAATTCGCTGAAGAAACCTCGTCCGTTGCATAAAAAGAATGGGATCCTTTATTCTTGACTAGAAGATAACCCTCAGAACCCCGTCAATTTCCCTCAGGACCTTCATTATCCCTGAAGCTTCGCTGGACTTCAGTTCATCAAGCTCGATCTCGGATAACACTCCATACAACCCGTCAAAGGCTCCCCTTACGTCCAGATCGTTGTCCATCTGCTCGGCAAATGTCTCTTTAATTCTTTGGACAAAAGTTCCACGGAGATCGGCCCGCTGGTCTGCCTTTTTTTCGATCGTACCAACCATTTTGGTGAATTTTCCCAGCCTCTCGGCTACTGAGCGCATGTTTTGGTCTGAATAGTCAAGGTTTTCCCGATAATGGCCATATATGAGGAAAAACCGTATTTCACTCATATCGTACCCTTGTCCCAGGAGTGTATCCGTATAGTAAATGTTTCCCTTACTCTTTGACATCTTCTGGCCGTCTACCTGGAGGTGATGACAGTGGAGCCAAAACCTCGCCATGGGATGTGGCCTTATTGATTCAAGGATTGCCCGTGTGTAATCGTGGTGGCGAAAGAGGTTGTCGAACCCACCGGCATAGATGGAAAGAGTCCCCTTGAAGTGCTTGCTGACCATACTTGGATCTTGAATATTCCAGGATGGCCTGCCCCTTCCAATCCTTGTTTCCCAGCAAAGCGTGTCTCCTTTCCCACAGCAATGCCAGAGGATAAAATCCCCCAAGTTCCACTGAATTCCGGGATAAGTATCCCTATGAAACCGCCTCTTTTCGGTGGGCCACTTGCTCATATCAAGCCCATAGATCTTGCCGAATCCAGGGAACTTTGTGGGATCGAAGTAGATATTCTCTCGATACCGGTATGCCATCTTAAGGTTTAGGAGACGTTCAATAATCTCTACGGCCTCATCAACGGCGTCAGAAGCCTTGGGAAGGTAATCCGGTATCTTCATCCTCAGGAGGTCCATTTCCGCCATGAAATCCTTGATATTTTCCTCTGTAAGCTTTTTAACGGTCATTTCCCTCTTTTCAGCCTCTTTAATCGCCTTGTCCTCGACGTCGGTGAAATTCATCCCTCTCTTAACGCGATAGCCCGAATATTCCAGGTATCTCACCAAAACATCCTCAAATAAGAAGGTCCTGAAGTTCCCGATATGAGCCCTCTGGTAAATCGAGGGGCCACAGGTGAATATGGTAACCACCTTCTCATCTACCGACTGAAATGGTTCGATCCTTTTCCCCAGGGAGTTGAAAAGCTTCAACAAGACCCTTCCCCCTTCTTATCTATACCTTGGCTACCCAAAAAAGCCTTCTCTCACTGCATTCCACGGTAATTCAACATATACCACAAACTCCGAAAACCTTACAATGGGAAAGCCGAGACATTGAAGATGTGAGAGATGGGAGATCCCCGAAATTCAAGCTGCCCTGCGGCCACGAGATTGATCCTAAAGATGTAGCAATAGGGGTAATGCATTACTATAAGGCTAGGCGAAAGGATGACGGAGAACCCGTGTATAACACCTGCGGAATAGTATTTACCTTAGAACACGAAGGACCTGGAACTGATTGCATTCAGTGTAAGGAATGCCGAGAGGTATTCTCTCCCAATGATGATTTTAGTGAAAGGGATAGGGAAGTTTGGTACGAATAGCTCCAGAAGATACGGTCTGTTCAGACCGATCACTGCTTCAAAACCAAGATGGTCGAAATGGCAGTGTTGGGGGCAGTCCTCAGTCACGATCCCTCCTTCAGGAAAGTATACGTTCTCCTGCCCTTCCTCCACAGCCTGAACAATCCTCTACTTGTCACCTCTGACAGTATTGCGTCTTCCTTCATGTGATGGTCAGAAATGGAATAGGTTCCCATCGGTTTTAATACGCGGTGTAACTCTCTCAGAACCTCATATGGATGACCTAGGTCGTGAAGGGTATCAAACAGCAGAACGACGTCTACGCAGCTTTCCGGTAGTCCCGTTGCGCAATCGGAAAGAATGGTCTCGATATTTGTTAATCCCTTCTTCGAAGCAACTTTGTGAACTCGCTGTACCGCAAGGGGATGGATATCCAAGGCATAAACCTTGCCCGACTCCCCAACTAATTGGGCAGCCGGTATTGAATAACTACCGGTGCCACAGCCATAGTCGAGTATGACAAAGCCCGGCTCAATGCCCACCTCCTTCAGGATATTCCCTGGAGGGGAAAAAATATCTCGAAATGCAAAACTGAGGGACATGAGCTTGAAATGAAAATTGGACATCGGTTTATCCATGGAAGGTTCCTCTTCTTATTCTTCCTAGAAGCGTGACTTCGTCCTCCTATTTCGAGCCTAGTAGCGCGGTGGCACAGACTTCCTGCTATGGGAATAGCGGCAACTATTCATTGTGATGTTAAAAGAGGATAAGTTGAACGAAGAGGCCAAAAGACATCATCTGCGTTCGATTTGGCCATACCACTGGTGCCGACAGGAGGTAAACCTGACTCCGATCCGGAGTCATAACCCGCTAATCATTAATGGGTTTTTCCCTTTTCCCCACAAGCCTTGGGTCGATATTCCCCGGCCCCCCGCACTCCGGAATGTAGCAGGTCACACATCACTGAAACTACAGGCCTGCTTGCAGGAAGGACAGTGGTCAGAGGGATAAGGAAGGGGAAGAAGCTTGCATTCCCCCTGTGTCACGGGAATCGTTCCTTTCTTGCCAGAGGCATGAGCTGTGTTGTAAAAACCACCTAATCCCAGGGCCATTGCGGCCCCACCAAAACCCCTTATCATCTCTCTCCTTGTGAATGAATGGTCCATCCCATCACCTCCAGTTACATGGTTGATCGTATTGACATCCCACTCCATTCCTCATCTTCAGCTCTCCCCCGTTATGCCTTACCCATTTTTGCAAAAGTTCCTGAGGATTTTCCACCAGACGGGAAATCGCTTACCGTCCAGCAACTAATTTCGCTCGCATGAGGTTCCCTAGGCTTCGGAGGTGTGTTTTCTCGTCGTTGGCGAGGGTATAAAAAACTGCCTTCGTTTCCTCCTTTCGGCTTTTCACGGCCATTCGGAGATAAAGGTCCAGGGCGTCGGTTTCGAGGGACATCGCCAGTTGAAGGGCTTCGCGAGGGTCTTGAATCCAGTCCGGATATTCCCCGAGCACCTGATCTGCGGTTTTTCCTCCTTCCATGGTTTTGGCCTTTATGTCGGATTCAAAGGCCTTTCGCGTCACACGGCCTCCTGTCAATGTCTTGTATTTCCCCCAGAGTTTTTCCTTGTGCTGAATTTCGGCCTGGGACAACCTCTCAAAGAGGCTTTCGACCTCGCCATCCTTGGACTGACTGGAGAGAGTTCGATAGAACCGAAAGGCCCCCTCTTCCAAGCCGCAGGCCAACGATATCACCTCTTCAGGGGGTTCATCTCCTTCAATGAGGTAAATTCCCTGGTCGGGCTCCGATCTGGAGACCAAACCTTTCCACGCATCAATACCTCCCCCCATGGAGGTGGCATCAATTCCCTGGTTCGATAGAAGGTTTGCAGCCGACCGGCTGCGGCCTCCCGCCCTTCAATAGGCCAGAACGGGTTTTTGAGAATCGATTTCCGAGAGACGGTCGGGAAGCTCTGAAAGGGGAATGAGCGTTGCTCCGGGAATGTGCCCCTGCTCGTATTCCGCGGGCTCCCGGACATCCAACAAGGTGTATGTGCCCGGGGGTTTCTCCTCGAGCCATTCACGGGCTTTATTCGCATCCATGGTTTTCACATGACTAAAGAAATCCGAAAATTTCACAACCATTCCCCCCTTTGAAATTACGTGGTCTCCCCCGAAACCTGAAATTTCGACATGAAACTCGTATCCAAATAGTTCTTGAGGGAAAAGGCCAATCTCCCCTTCCAGACCCAAGACCCCCAGACCAGAAGGCCCGATCCATCCCCAAGATTGAAAATCAAGAGATATTGCTTCTGCGGCTTAAATGGGCTGAGGGGTTCTCCCCTCACCGCTGCCAAGAGATTGCGAAAGAGAATCGGCGCTTCCCGCACGGCATACACGCCAACTCGGTCAATGCGCTTTCCCCTGATTGCGATACAATCACCACCTCCAAAGATGTCTGGGGAGTTCGTGCTCTGGAGGTAATCGTTCACCAGGAGGGCCCCATCCTCCGAGGTTTCCAATCCGGAATCGGCGAAGATTCCTTGGGGCATAATCCCCGTAGTCAAGATTGCCACATCGTACGTGACATCCATCCCGGCTTGGGAACGGGCCAGCCCCTTTTCCATGGATGTCACGCGGAAGTTGGAGAGGATCTGAATGCCTCGCTGAGAGAGCGATTCCTGTGCTAAACGGCCAGCTTTCTCAGGTAAATTGGGCAGAACCCTGTCTCTGGAACTTGCCAAGGAAATTTCAGCCTCGGTATTGTGATCCCGGGCCAGCCGCCAGATATTTCCCGCTAACTCCACGCCTGCAGGGCCCCCTCCGATGATAAGAACTTTCGCGATCCGATCTCGACACTTCTGGAGAATCTGCTCCCGGGTCGATTCCAAGTTTTCTATGGGCTTTACGGGAATCCCCTCCCTTTCGGCACCGGGGATACGATCCATGGGTATGTGACTTCCGATGTTGAACGAGGCCAGGTCATAGGAAATCTTCCCACCTCCTTGAAGAAAGAGTGTCCTGTCGGCCGGATCGAAGGAGACTACCCTGTCCTTGATGAACTTCCCACCGCGGGATTCCACCATGCTTTGGACGTCGAACCTCACTTCCTCGGGCCGGTAGACGCGGGAAATCATGCCGGGGCCCATACCCGAATAGTAGTGAAACCGATCCGGGGCGATCAAGGTAACCTCGGCCCCAGCCTGCATAAACTGGTCCGCATATTTCAAGGAGAGCAGGTGGACATGCCCTCCCCCGACGAAAACCAACCGTCTCTTGGAGCCATGTTTCATTAAACTGCTCCCCTTGCCCCTGAGTTTAATCCTGGGTTATTCAATCCGCCGAAACATCTTTCCCTTGGTCCCGCACACGGGGCAGACATCCGGGGCATTCTTCTCTCCCGTAAGTCCACAGACCGGGCAGACGTAGTAGGGATACGACTCCTGAGAGGTGCCCAGGGTATCCAAAAGTTTCGTATAAAGCTGGGCGTGGATCTTCTCCACCTCATTTGCGTAAGTGAATGTCCTCTCCGCCTCCTTGTTCCCATCGGCCTTGGCGGCGTCGATCATCCCTGGATACATTGATTTGAACTCGTGGGTCTCACCGGAGATGGCCTCTTGTAAGTTCTCCCTGGTACTCCGGGTCGCCTTGAGTGCCCTCAGGTGATTGTGGGCGTGGACGGTTTCAGCCTCGGCGGCTGCCCGGAACATTCGGGCTACCTGGGGATAACCCTCCTGATCAGCCTTGGTGGCATACGCCAGATATTTACGGTTCGCCTGGGACTCTCCAGCAAATGCCTCCTTCAAGGCCTCCTCTGATTTCGACATGATTCAATTCCTCCTTTCTTACCTTAATTGAAATCCCATGTGAATCTATGGGATCATTTCCTTCTCGTAGATATAATAGAATTATAATCATTTATTCAAAAATTTTGCTATCATTTGTGATCAAAACAAGGGGGGTTTTTTTCTTCGGGGGCGATGCAACAGCGGATATTTGCTCTTTGACACTCTCACCCCCATGCTGCTAACGCGGTGACAATGCGTGAAAAGGAGTTCTTGTGCATTTGAGTAATCTTTGCGGTATGGTGGAGGATAAGATTGCCATTTCGTCATTGGTTTGACCTTTGAGGACCCAGCAAGGGAGGAAGGCGATGGAAAAGGGCGAGATCATCAATTCCTTGAACAATGATTTGAGGGCAGAATTGAGCGCCGTCGAGATCTATAGTGCTCATTCAGAGGCCATCCAGGAGGACGAAATCGCGCAAGGAGTGAAGGCTATTCTGGAGGTGGAAAGGGGATATGCGGACGAATGAACACAGAGAATCAAGGAACTTGGGGGTTCCACAGCCAAACCGGGCGAAAAGGATACCAGGATAGGCAAGGCCCTGGGGATGACCACTAAACAAGCAAATACGCTGGAGATGCTCAAATTTGAGTTATCCGAGGAACAGCAGGCAATCAAGGACTATAGCGCCCAAATTGCTGACATCATCTGTGATACTACCACGATAACGATGCTCAAAAAGCACCTCATGGATGAGATTGATCATGCGAATTGGCTCAAGTCCAAGATTGTGGAACTAGAGGGAAAGCAGGAAAAAAGCCAATGAGGTCCTCTTCCAGTCATAGCATGAGAAGGGGACCTGGTGATTCACCTATCATTCCACTTTGAAAAATCCTTCCGTGGTCAAGCAGCCATAATTATCTTAAGGTTCCTCTCCGACTAGCCATTCTCCCTTACTATATGCGCCGCTGTCGCCTGCCGGTCTTTGGCGGTCTGTTCCTTGGGGTGCGTCCAATATTTCAAACACAAATCAACAGTTTTTGATTATCTCCTTTTACAAGATTGCATATTGTATTCAAAGGCACTCCATTGACTTTGGCCAATTCTTCCCTTTTAATGGCAAAGTAGAGAATTGAACGATTCTTTACCGTACCACTAGAAAGTCCTTATGACTCAATAATTCTCAGCTCGATAGACAAATGCGTATCATATGCTTTCCCCATTTCTATTATCTCTCTGAGGCATCCCGGCTAGTTGAAATCGGCAAAGCTTTGGTTGCTCTTGGGCAGGAGGTGCGCTTCTTCAGCCATGGCGGGCCATACGAGTACGTGGCCCGCAACGCAGGCTTTGAGGTCATCTCCGTCCAGCCCACGATGTCGTTTGAGCGCGCTGAGCATTACATGGCGTTCAACCGAGCGGAAGTCGGCAACCCCCTCCGGGACAGCTTTTTCAGCTACGAGGAACTAAAGGAGTACGTCCCCCGGGAAGCGGAGGTCCTGCGGGAGGCGCGAGCCGATGCGGTGCTTATTGGGTGGAATCTCCCCTCATACCTCTCCGTCCAGCTTGTCGGGATCCCCATTGTGGTTCAGCAACCGGGCCCATTCACGGCCCCCTTCTTCGACCGAAGGATGGGGGTGTTTGTGCCTTCCCTCATAGGCTGGCTGCGGTACCTCCCGATGGACTGGTTCGTCAATTGGATCATGCCGCGTCTACGGGTATGGATTCGACCCTTCAATCAGCTTGCCTCGGAACTGGGGTTGCCGCAGTACAAGAGCACCCTCGACATGATGGCGGGCAATCTAACCTTGGTGATGGATGTGCCGGAGATCCTAGGTATCTCTCCAGAGGAACTCAAGCGGTACGAGCCGCGTCACCCCAAATTCTTTCACCGAAGGCCCAGGTATCGCTACGGCGGACCATGTTTCGCCAGGCTTCCCGGCGAAGTCCCTGACTCGTTACGCGAGCACTTCGATACCTTTCGGAAGAAGTTATACTGTGCAATGGGCGTATCAGGCTCGCCTGAGGTCTTGCGGTCTGTGATTGACATCGTTAGCGAACTGGATCTGCAGGCTTTGGTTGTTACCACCACGATCTTGGGTGCAGAAGTCCGGAGCACCTCCGACCGGGTGATGGTGGTCCCGCATGTCCCAGCACATCTTGTGAATCCTCTTGCCGATGTAGCGATCACCCATGGTGGGGCCGGAACAGTCCAGACGGCCATCCACGCGGGCACGCCTCTGGTGGGAGTACCGATGCATGGTGAGCAGGCGGGAAACATCGCACTCGTTCAGCGGCAGGGAGCGGGGATCATGCTGCCAAAGCAGGCCCTCAGGCGCCGCCAGCTCGTTACCGCCCTCGAAAAGATCGTAACTAACGACAGTTACCGAGAGAACATGCACCGCCTCAAAAAGCTCCAGGACCGGGTCGACGGGGCGGCCAACGCGGCGCGCGAGATGGTCCGGTTTCTCGAAGCGGGCGATTGATCGTTTGTTCGAGGTCTGCTCGCAGAGGGATGCAGATCCTCGTGGTCTGCGGGTGCGTTTTTTTGTCAAGTGGCTCATGAGAATATCGCACTCTGCTGAGCAAATGCACGATTCTGACTATATCCTTGAGATTGGCTTGATCCCCATAAATGCAATATTTCTTCCGTTAATCGATAGAATTGGACAGAGGGGCACGGTTTCGAGTTCAGCTTATTCACCTGGCTCAAAAAAAGCAGGCCAAAATGACCTGCTTTCCAGCAAGAAAGATTGAGTCCTAAATGAATCCTTAATGCTCCTAGCTCGGTCATCAAGCTCCCGAAGGATGTGGGTATAGAAATGGATCATCGATTCGGGTGCCCCATGAATGCCACCGTTTTAGGTTTCACCGGCCGAATTATCCGACTATTACTGCGATTTCTGGGGCCTAAAATCGAGAAAACGTATTCTCAAGGCTCCATTTTCTCTGACTAAAATCCAGCGAATGTCCCCCCTCGAGACCTCCTTTTTTCCCCTCTTTTTCAATATCCGATTCACTTCATAACGGCCCCTTGCTTCCACCGCATTCTGGTAAATGTCGACCTTCATATCTTCCATGTGATACCAGAGTTCCTGGCTCTGATCGAAAAAATCCGAATAAATCTTTTTAATCTCATCGAAGCTATCTCTCTGATTCTGGACGGCTTTGGGAGAGAATAGTGAAAGTAAATCGTCTACATTCTTTTGTGTGTACCGCTCCGTATAATCAACAAAGAACTGCCTGACCTCTTCCTCCGTGGCGATGAGGGAAGGTGCTTTGGGCTGAACGATTGGTTCTTCTACTTCGATGGACGAATTGGGATCGGTGGGGAAGCGAGCAAGCGAAATACCCCTATCTTTGACACCCCTTTGAGCGTCATTGTCGTTGAGGGCGTAAGTATCTTTCAGATCGTTACTATGGTTTAGGTGGTTGGGTTGGGGAACGGACTTCTGGAAAGTAATCGCTGTTTCGGATTCTACAAGGGGCGAGGAGGTCTCAAGGGGTGAGGTGGCCCTTTCATCCCCTGCTATATCCGTCTTGGCAATTTTCTCTTCTACCTTTTCTGCTCTTTTTCCCTCGGCCATTTCCTCATTAACTGTAGAACCAACGGGTTTCTCTTCTAATTCGGATGTTTCAGTAGGGATGGCCTCGATTAGCCCTCTTTCCCTCTCCAATCTCACAGTATCAGGAGTAATAGAGCGGGATTGTGAAATTTCTCTTACTGATTTTTCCTGGATTTCACTTGCAATCGGTTCCTCTCGGACAGAAATCCTCTCGGGTATCTTTTCCTTTATCTTCATCCAGTAGAAATCCGCAAGTTGTTGGAGATTGTGTCTGTTTTGACGGATGAACTTTAGCTCGACAGCTTCTTCCTCATCCAGTTTTTCCCTTCCCTCAAGCTGATCCAACCGGTCCTCCACATACTCGGCCAGAACCTGTTTGGTCACCAACAATTTTCTTTTGGCATAATCTTTTTGGGCATAAGTGGATAGGGCAAAGGCTAAAGCCACCATTCCCAATAAGAAAATTTGTGCTGATGTCTTCATGACTCTAAACTCCCCTTTTCTTTGTAATGGGATGTTCATAAAATGCTGGCATATTGCCGAACTGCAGAGCGAACGCAGCGAGCAATGTTACCTCGAAAGATAAAAAAGCCGAATCACCCACTCGCTTCGGCAACCCGGCTGTCTTTACAATATTGATTATTTCCCTACGGCGGTTCTGCCAACGATCCCACTGTAATACTCACCCAATTAAGTAGTAGCCACTTTGAGGTTCCACACCTGGGATTCAAAGACCCGTGGCTTTCCGCCCCACCCTCACGGATGGTTTGGCTTTGTCGAGTGAACCCATTTTACCAGGGTGAAAAGATATGTCAATAAAAACCAAAACCGAATGTTTCTAACTGTATTAGATAGGTTTCCCATCGCCAGTCTTTATTGATTAGCGTTTCTATACGTAACATATCCTGATATCTCTATTGATTTTGGTATGTTAGTGAGTCTCTAATCTTCCATGATTTTTCCCTTCA